>WOR8_10000385_pt1 | contig 47587 bp, 42 predicted proteins | sample DeeMarSeWOR38_10_FD_19890 | JGI IMG/M metagenome (IMG submission 19890)
TGGGGACATAGATCCGCATGGTGTCCCATACGACAGCTCCATTGGCCATGACGAAGGTCCATGCACCAGGGACTGTGAGGTCGTACATGGTCTTTGTCTCCCCGGTGGGCTCCGAGGAGATGACTACGTCCCAACCGACAGTCTCGTCCAGTGCTATCCTGAACCACTTTTCCAGGTAGGGTGACCGGTTGTCTTCTGGGAGAAAGGCGTTCAGGTGCCTGGCTGACGTACGAGTGATGTATCCTTTTGGTCCCAGGCGCTTGATCACGACGTACAAGGAGAATGCCCTTTTGTTTCTGTGCGGTGGGCGCTTTGAGGCACCCATAGCCCGGAGAGTGGAGAGCATTTCGTCGGCCGCTTCGGTGGTCAACGGAACGATGTCGTTTCGTCCATGCTCAGAGGGTGCGTTCCCCTGCAACTCCTGCAAGCTCTTCTGTTTTTCTGGATGTGTAAATTGGAGCCAGGTCGCATCTTGTACAGGGCGAATTGAAAAATGGACACACCAGTGCGACTCCTTACGTCTGTCAGGAGTTCTGCTGGCGGGTAGCCCAAGGGAAAGGCCCAGTAGGATCACCTCTTCGCTTAGTCGCCCAGAGGACGTGTTGTAAGTGAGGTGGTATTTCCCGCGTCGATTCCAGTCCGAGCTACCGTCGGTGTCTATAAGTCCACAAAATAAAGCGCGCCTACAAGATTCAGGCCACTCAAAGAAACCCTCTGGAAGGTGTTTTTTGTGTGCTCCAGTTGGGACCAGTTTATTAATCCACCGTGCGAAGGCGGAGGCACTGATCGTGTACTTTGTGGAGAAGCAGTCATGCCCATCGAAGTCATGTGGATTATCTTGAGGGGTCAATTTACCTTCAGTTAGGCGGCCCACAATCGAGACCCATCTGTCGGCCACTACCCTTTTCCCTGTCGTACCGTGGGCTACGTGAACAGTACAAGGTGACCCCGCTTTGTTGTGGGAGACCCATCCATCCCCAACGAAAACCCCCAGTGCCCAACAGACGTCTTCTGTCAGTTCTACTTCGTCCACCATCACATTGGCATTGTACCTTCTTGCTTCCTCTCCGGCGATTACTGGGTAGGTCTCCTCGGTCAACTTCAGTGACCGCATGGTGGGAATACATAGGCCTTTGGAGTTGTGGGGCGTGTGCTTCTCGACCTCCAAGGTTTCCGGAGAAAGAAGTGCCAGGCTATGATCCTGTGAGGTCGTAAGAACTCTTCCAAGAAGAGTGGTTGTTTCCCACTCTTCACAATCCTGGTGGACGGAATACTCTGACACCGACGCCAAACTGAACCTCCCGTCGTTAAACGTGGGGACAAGGATGTTTGGCGGAACACGATATATGACCTTATTCCCCTCGATTCTCATCGAACTCGACTCCCGTGGAAACATTTCTAGGTTTACGATCCTCTTTGTGGCTACCTTTCCAGCGTGCGGCATAGTGGTGTCCTTTCCTTTGGTTGACAGGACATCACTATAGCCCGACCTATCTGAAAGTTCAATGTAAATTATGTCGCCAATACATGAGTCGCCGTCAAAGTCAGCGTTGTACCCCGAAGTGACCAGTGGGTGCAGGTGGATCGCCCTTCCGTCCACTGGGATTGGCCTGAACCCGAGGATGTTGTGCATGTGGAGCGCCGGGTCCCGTTTCAACATCAGAGGGTACTCCGAGATCACCCGTCCCAAGATCTTTTCGGCAGTCGGGGTCCTCTCCTCGAGATGTCGCTTGGCTTCTCCGTAATGGATATTGGTCAGTGCCATCTGACGGATAAGGAGTGGCTCGTACACTTTGTAGAGCATGTCCCGTGGGATCCCTACCTCGTCGATCCCCATCGTTGGACCTGGAATGATGGTCGAGGCAGCAGTCATGTCCTGTTTGCGCTTCATCAGCGTCGACTGGAAGAAGCCCAGCTTTGGAGACGGACCAGAGATCTTCTTCAGTATCCCCTGCGGCTGGTCCTTGGCTGAGTCATAGACTGTCCCTCCGGTGCCGGCCAACGCCTTCATCAGATCGTACTGGTGGGCGCGAAGGGTGTTGAGAACGTCTCCGCTAGCACCTGGTGGATACTTCTTGATAGCGCCGTTGACCTCGCCAATGTAGCGATAAATCTGGTTGAGGTCGTCGACCGCCAACGAGCCTGTGGGTAACTTGACGACCGGACGGAAAACTGGAGGAATCACTGGAATCATACGCTGCATGTAGATGTCGGGTGTCAGCCCAGCCATCTTCAGAGTTCGCAGGATATGGATCTTTTTGTTCAGCTTATCCATCTCGGTGCCGCTGGCACTCTCGATGGCACGCTCTGCTTGGGCCAGCTCTTGGTCCGCGTTGATTCTGGATATCAGTCTGTGGATCCCCTCTCCCCCCGTAGCTCCTTGTTCTGCGCTTACGAGATCTCCGTCTCTGTCAACCCCAGCAGTTGGCTGCTGTGACGAAGACGGCCCGGTAGCCTTACCCATGATGGAATCGAACTGTCCTTTTGTCAGTCCGGTCAACGTCCGAATGGCGTCTTCGAAGAGGGGGTTCGGCATGGGCTCGGCTAGAAAGAAGTGGGACCATTTCGTTCCGGACATACCACCGGTGACGTTTGGATCAAAGATTCCGCCTCGCTCCGGTTTGTATTGATGACCGGCCAATGTTTTTGATGGATCTATCTCTCCGTTGGATTTGCGCAGGATGTCCTTATCGGTGATAGGCACCAAGGACAGGGTTGTCCCGTCTCGGTTGACGTCCAGTCCCAATCCCTCGAGGTACGAGATGAACTTGTTGTAGGCAAACGGGACCTCAGGCTTTGGCAGAGGCTCCCCTTGTTGTAAGGCATACCAATAATCCCGCTGCGAGGCATCCGCCTTGACAGTCGCCATCTCGTGTAGGTTTTTTGTGCTCCCGTGCGCCAACATGGCGTAGATACCCAAGCCGCCCAAAGATTGGGCACCTGTTGCCCCGCCCCCCAGCGGTGCTCCAGAGGCATCATAATTTGGACCGACGCCTCTAGCCGTGTGCTTCTTTTGTACCTGGTGGGTCAGCTTCAAGGTATAGATAGGACCTACCATGGCCCTTCCCGCCCGCTCCTCGACAGGATTTCCCTCATCATCCGTACGGGTGACGAACAGCTCCTCCTCTTCGGACAGGCCACGCTCGTCCAATGCAGCCTTTGCTGAGACCATCACTGTGCGTTTGTGTGCTTTGACAGTGATCTCCTTGACTCCCTCGTCCGTCTTCAGTTTGCGAGTGTGCTCCTTGACGGGAACTTCTTTCTTGCTCTTGAAGTAGAGAAACTTCCTATGTGGGTCGTAGTTCCGGACGAGAACAATGTCTCCATCTTGTTCGGCGGCTTTTGCGGCAGCCAGCTCGCCCAGCTGTCCGTCTGTCATTCGTCCTGGGACGGAGAGTGGGTTCACTGCGACGTGCACCGGTTCCCCGTCCTTGTTGTGCGGCATCTCCTCGTCTGGGAGAATGGTGGTGATGATACCCTTGTTTGCGTGCCGGGACGAGAGCTTGTCGCCTATTTCCGCCGGTTCTTCGGTCCGTACGTAGATGTTGTAACCGCCCCGTCGTTTGACAACATCGACCACCGTACCCGGATACTCACTCTCCCAACGTAGGGCGCCATCTTTCCACTCCATCCCTTTTTTGAACGAGGAGCGGAGTTTGGCTAGCTGCATGAGCCCGTCTGAGAACTCTCGCTTGTTCAGCGCGGCGACCATGACGTCGCCCTTACCTACGACCGAACCGATCTTGATCACACCCTCAGAATCCAGAAGCGCGAGCTTGCCTTTCTCCGTTGGTACGTATTGAATGAACTTGTGCATATCGACGACGTTATCCTGACCGGTCTCGACAGACTTCTTGTACAGGTGTTCGCTGGTCAGCTTCTTGGCGGCCGTTTCGCTGATGACGATTCCATCCTCGAAGTTCATTCCTGGAACGACCACGAACCCGGTTCGCAGGTTCGTTCCGATGGACAATACCCCATCCTTGGTAAAGTTCGTGTCGGCCAATAGCTGGCCCTTACTCACCTTATCTCCTACTGAGACGGCAGGCGCCGAAGAGATAAAGCTCTTGTGATCGTTGGTGGGATAGTTCAACGGGAGGGAAACTTGCTTGACCCCTGTCGCGGTTTTTATGGAGATGCGATCCTGCCCGACTCGTGTCACAGTGCCGGCGTATGGGCTTCTGATTGCGGAGAACTTTCCGAGCTCCTCCTCTACAGATGAGGGCGTATCTCCCTTCATGACCTGTACGAGAGGCTGCTCTCTGTCTCGCAAGGGGAGTGCCTGATCCATGTGTCGGTAGATCATCCCACCACGGACAGCATGGTCTGCAGAGACGAACGGCACGGCATTCATTGCCGTGGAATACATCGAATGCTGGTCTGGTATGACGTAGTCGATCGCTTTGGAGGGCACCTTGTACAGGTCGCCATTTTTTCCGAAGGCCTCTACTTCGTCTCCGACCGGGACATAGCGTCCGTTCTCATCCTTCATGTACTGGTCCGAGAAGGCAATGTTGGCCTCCATGATCTTGGCGGGGCGCACCTTCTCGATCTTGCCGGTCCTCGCGTTGTAGAGCCTGGTAGTCGGTTCCAGGCCGGTTGACGAGAAACCAGTTGCCAGGAAGCTGGACACTCCGACAGAGGAGCCTTCTGGAGTCTGGATGGGATCGATGATTCCGTGACCCGACCGGTGTACCTTTCGCACCTCCGGAGTGACGACGTGCAGGCTGGAGAGGCCTCCCTCTCCGAGAGGGGAGGTGCGGTAGAAGCCATTGATGTTGCTCAGTGGGTTGTACTGGTTGCTGACCTGGGAGGATTGAGACATCGTGAAAAAGGCTTCGATGGGGCCGTTCAACAGCTCGTACGGCGCCAGGTCTGCTTCGTTGATGAAACGCTCTGGGCGATCCAGGAGAAACTTTGTCCGTCTTTGGACGGCGGAGCGGCTGCGGTTCAACCTGTCGGCGAGCAGGTCAGCAGGTCTGTAGTACTCCTTGAACATTGGCAGGTCTCGGTTTACCGGTTCTGCCTTGCCGCGGTTGATGTCCAACATGCGCTTAGCGGCGTCCAACAGGAGTGACTTGTCGACAGTGGTGTACCACTTTCCGAAGACTACCTTCGTTGTATCTGGTCGAATCCTGGTTTCTGCGAAGGTATCCCTGGCGAACTGACGGAGGTCGTGGAGGGACATATCAGCAGGGTCTTTTTCAGTGACAGCAGTATAGAAGCTGCGCATGGCTCGTCCAGGCGGTTTCTTTCCGGCTGCAGCGATGGAGGACCCGAGAACCTCGTCCTTTTTTGACTCCGTTGTTCGCAAGGCATCGAGGACTGGGATGAGGGGCACCTTTCTGGCCGACCCTATGAATTTCAGAGAGAATTGTTTCGTCTGTGGGTCGAACAGTAGCGAGAAGTTCTTTCCCTCGGTCAGGTTGAAGGCCACCTCTAGGTCCCCGGTGCGCATGACGCGGGGGTAAGCTCCGGACTTCAGGCGAGGGAGGTTGTTGATCTGGTATTCTGTGCCCCTTACAATGAAGCCGAGGTTGGGAGTGAAGACGGGTAGCCGCATCACGGGCGTGTTGGGCATCTTTAAGATGGGTCGTCCCGTTGTCGTGTCTCTCACCAGGAAGTCTGCTCGGACGTCGGAGGTGAAGCTCTGCTCCCGGATCCTCCGCTTCTTCATGGTTGCGTAATCTCGTGGGTCCGGGCTCTTGACAACGCGCAGGTTACTCATCTCGAGTGTCCGAACGTCGCCTCTGACTGGGTACATTGACTCTATTGAGGAAAGCACCTTTTTGCGGACATCCTCGTTCACCTCGTCGATGTCTGGATAGAAATCAACAGACATGGCTTCTCCTGCTTGTTTCAACCGCTGTCAGTATATACCTAAACCGGGAAGCAGCCAATATTCCAACACACATCAGTATAAAGAGAGTGCATCGATAACCCTTAGCAAAGGAGGTAAGAGATGGAGGATCTTCTAATACCCTCGTGGGAGGGCTTTCTCGTCATCGTCGGTTTCGTACTCGGAATCATCGTGGCGGGGCTAGTCATCCTATTTGGGTAAGTCAGGCAGGAGGCCTGGCTAGATCACTGAAGTTTCTGCCGACCGTTGAGGCGGTCGTCGCTCTGGCAAAGGAGCAGGCATATTACGAGCTTCGTCCTCGTATAGCCGCCGGAGCACGGCACGATGTAACCCGAAATCCTCCGCTCGCATTTGTGCGAGCCGCAAACGCCGTTCGGCTGGCGGCATCATCGCCAGCGCTTCCGCGATTTGCCCGACCGGTGGAATTGGTTGTGCTGGAGCAGCCATCATTTCGGGTTGTTGAACAGAAAATTGATCCGGTGCAGGAGGCATGGCTACCTGCGCCGGTCCCATCTCACCTCCCGGTGGCAGCGCCGCGGGGGGTGCTTGACCTGGCGGCAGTCCAACAGGACCCTGAGGCTGCACTTCTTGGCCAGGTCCTTGTGGCTGGGCCACAGGTCCTTGTGGCGGAGGGGCTTGAGCCTGCTGTCTTCGTTGCAGCTCTTCTTGGACATCGGCTTGAGCGAAGGCCATCATTTTATTAGCCTTCATCTGGTACTTCGCCATTTCGAGGTTGGCCTCACCGGTCGCCCGTGCCTGGGCTACACGTCCCTTACGCAGCCTGAGCATGTCGTTGTCGTACTGGTTGTCCAACCGGTCTCGTTCTGTTGCCGGGTCGTGGTCCCTCTCCTCCAGGATGGTCTCCCAAGATAGGACGCCCTCTCTGCCGAGGTTCGCGTCGAAGGCAGCTCGCTGTAGATCATCGGCCATCTTGAATGCCTCGAAGTCACACTCTACCTGTGGCAGGTTCAGAAACCTCAAGACAGACGAGACAATGTAACGAATTTCCCGGCGCAGGGCCATTCTGTAATCGTTGGCAGCGTTCTCCAGCATGCGTAGAGAGACACTGGAACCAGACCACGTCAGGCCGCCGAACACAAACTCCCTCGGAAACCCGAGGCCAGCTATCAGGATGTCGAAGTACGCCTGTAGGTCTTGGATGATGCTCAAGGGATCGACTTGTCCGCCGATGAAGTTCGAGTCGAACGGGGGAACGACCCCGATGAAGTTGGGATCCTTCCGTACGTCCTGCAGGTAGGCCTCCAGGGCGTCTGTTGACTGCTCCACCCCGGTACCCATGTACTCGGCCGCCTTTCCAGTCTTTGGTGACACGGCTCGCATGGGGAGGGTGTGATCGACAATTGCGGTCTCCAGGTGCTTCATCAACAACTGGAAGGTCATGGCCAGTTGCGTTGAGCTCAAGTGGATGGGGATACCCAACCCGTCGTCGATCTTCCCTTTTGTGAAGGCTGGGCGCATCATATGCCGGATGCCGCCCGTGCTGTGCAGTCTTCTGTTGTTTTTGATGGCCTTGATGAAGCTTTCCGGCAGATTGGCAATGACTTTTGTGTTTCCAAGCCTGACAGAATTCTTCAGCGACGGTGGAATCTGGAGGTAGTAATCGTACTGCTTCGACTTTGGCAAATACGGATGATACCTGGTGTCTACCAGCTCCGGATCCCAACGGACGAGTGTGATCTCGTCTACAGCCCGTACGGGAATGTCCCGTGCCTTGGCGCCGCTATTGCGGTTGCAGTTTCGGCACTTGACAGTGTACTTTCCAGCCTTGTAGGTGAAGTTCTTCTCTTGTGCCACTGTCGCGTGACCGCAGTAGCCACAGAACAGGAGCTTGCGCATAGGGTAACGGATCGAATAGAAGGAGTTTCCGAAGCCGTTGTAGTTCAAACCGTTGAGGTGCATGAACTCTCGTAGTTGCAAGGTCTCATCGAAGACTTTCTTGCAGAGGTCGCCGAGGGGGTCTGAATCCGTCTGGTAGAGAATACGCGTTACTGGGTATGCTGAAAATTTCCAGATGGAGGCAAAGATCAGTGGATTCGACAGGAAGAGTCGACAGGTTGGATACGTCGACTTGATGCTCGTGATCGAGGTCAGAAACGCCGGATCCAGAAACAGGTGCGGGTAGATGATCCGGTTGTTTTGAGCCCTTGGGCTTCGGAGGATATACATCAGTCAAGCCCCTTCTTTAGTGCGAGGCTGTCGGCTTCAATGGCTTCAAGGCACGCTGTCAACAAAGTGGACGCTGGCTCCTTCTTCACGCTCCGAAAATCTACCTCGTAAGGCCTGGGGTCGACTTTTTCCATCTTCGAGATGTATTCCTGAAGACCCGGGATGCTGCCGAAGGGTTCGGGGGCCCAAGGGATATCGTTCTCCGAGAAGACAGCAGCCATATACATGGCAACCTCCCTCTCTATCTCCTTTTGGAAATCCGGATCTATTGTCGTCATGTTGTTGAGTCCAACGAAGAGCTGCTGGATCGTTGGACGTTGCATGACTTTGAAGAGAACCTCGTTGCCGAGGAGTCCCTGAAGAACCTTCTCGAAAGCCAACCAGTCCTTCTTTGGGGCGTCCGAAACGAACAGAGCTTGCAGGGCGTGGATCCTGTTCAGGTTGCTTGGGTGAATTTCTCCAAACGTTCTGAGGAGTTCCTTGCGCATGGTATCCGGGTGCCATTCCCAGCACGAGTGCCCGAAGTGGTAGGTCAACATATGCTCGAGAACAACGCAATGTAAGGGTTTTTCAAGCATGGGTAACTTGACCTCGGCTCGGGGTTCTGCTGTTGGGGCGACGGTTCCAGCTCCTGCGACTTCGTCCAGCTCTGCAGCTTTGGCTACATATTTACAGACGAAGTTCGTGGCGTCTGCGGCTTCCTGTAGCGCTTCTCCTGTGCTGCCTGGGGTCTGGTGATCTGAGAGGTCCTCGTCCCAGACCGCGTCTGCAATGTTGTCCAGGTCGGTAGCGTCGATCTGGCTTTCGAGCTGGGCCTCACCGGCGCTGCCTCCGGTTTGGTGCTCGGACATCTGCTCGTCCCACACGGCATCGGCGATCTCTTCGGCGGTAGCACCACCACTTCCAGTGATGAGACCAGCACTGATGTCCTTTTCATATGAGACGTTGACGTAGGCACTATCGTCGAAGGGGTAGACGAAGGCTCCCACGTCGTCGACTGCCAAGAGAATACCGTATTTCACTTCGCAACGGTCCCATGTTGGTCCCGCGCGTGGCTCAAACTTCAAAAGGGCATTGTTTAGGACCAGCTGAATGCCGGAGTAGGATCCGCCGCCAAAGTCCAGCTTACCATAAGAATCGACGAGGCGCTCGTGACTGTGCACGTTCGTGACTGCGCTCGGGCCGTACTCGATGACCCGCAGTGTGTCAATGATATCCTGTACCGTGATGGACGTAGCCGGCGCGGCGACCTCGATGATACGAGGATCCGCGATCCAGTCCACGGTGAAATCGTCCCGTACAGACATCTTTCTCCAACTATTTCAGCTCGACCCACACAGGCGGAGCACTGGTCGACTCCGACAGTAACTTCCTCTGCTCGAGGTCCTCGATGATGTAGTCGAAATGGTCGGCCTTTGCCTGCTCTTGGATGATGGTGGCCCGAATGCGGACGATGTGGTCGTCTATTCTCTTGATATTGGCCTCCAGCGCAGGGACCTCGTAGAAGCCAGGATTCAGGACCAGTACTCTGAGCTCGGATTGCTCCTCACGGAGGCGGCTGATCTCTCTGTTCAGCTCCTCGATGTTTCGTTCGCTGTTGGTCTTCTCTCTCAGCAGACGATAGATGTCCCGCTGAATCGATTTCGGCGACGGGAGATTCTCGGCCGTTGTCTCTATTTCGATCTTCCTGTTCTCACTCATCAGCTTGTGATCGTCTCCGAGTTGCGAATCAAATCTGCGGCGAGGCCACTTGAGCCTATGGTGACGGGAACGGAGCCAGGCTTGAGGTTGTAGCTCGTGTCTCCGGCGTGTCGGCCACGGAGGATGCCGTAGACGGTCGCGTTGTAGACCATAGACACGGAGATGCTGCCCGGCGAGCCGTCCGTACCCACAGTCTCGTAGACGTACATCAGTGGGACGTACACCTTGTCTGAGCCGGTGTAAGTGTCAACGAGGTCGTTGGCGACGTAGCCGTTACTGGTCGTCCACGCTGTCGCCTTTGTCGTCGTCTCGACTGAGGTGTCAGAGGTCACCTCAGTGACGTAGGCCCAGTTATCGTCCGTTGTGTCTCGAACGAGCTCCCCGACGCGCAGGTTGGAAAGTCCACTGGCGGCCTTTAGCGTATTGGTGTCGCCCCCCGCAGCTGCCGAACCGCTGACTGTCTGATCCAATATGAACTCGTCACCACTCCAGCTCAAGTAGTGGTACACGTCTTCGCGGCCGGCGGCCACGTCGTACACCACGACCACTCCACCACCGACGGACTTGCCCGGTTCGTCGACGCGAATGGCGGGGTCTACCTTGACGAGGTTGTCGCCCTTGGCGTGCCCGCTACCACCGGTATCGATGGAGTAGTAAGTCTTCTCGACGATACCGCCGGAGCCGGTCAATCTGTGAATGGTTACCCAGTCTTTGACACGAGTGTTACCGATGACCAGGGAGACCTGGACAGGCTCGGCAATACCTGTGTTCCCGAGGTCGTCGGTACACTCGTAATTGTTGGCGTCCGCGGACTGGCGGTTGTCAACAACGACACCAGGCGCCAAGAACCACTTCCCGCCGGCGAAGATGCCGAAGGGGCACGACTTGACGGGGGTAATCGAGCGCACCGTGTCAATATCGGCGGTGACCGTGGGGGTCGACGGGGCGTCCCCCAGCACCTCGGCGTCACTGAACGTTCCGCGCGTGTTTCTCAGAATGAGCTCGTCGTCGGTCGTATGGTCAGCGACGACGGTTCCTCGGGCTCCTGTTGTTTGTCCATAGACGACGTCACCCTCAGTCCACGTCCCGCCAGCCAGCGAGCTGTACGATAGGTGGGTGTCGTTGCCGATGTATTGCTCGCCTTCGATGTCGTCGGTATTCGTAGTGGTCGTGTCGCCGCGGCGTGTCAACCACTTGACCCACTCGTAGGCGTCCGCCAACGTCTCGTCAGACACGTCGATGACAATACTGAATAGCTCGTTGGTGCCGTCGTCGTCGACGTCGAATGTCTCGTCTGCGCCGTAGGTAATGGACAGGCCAGATAAGGCTGCCGGACCATAGGTTCCTAGGTTCTGGGAGCTTGTCGAGTCGCCAGTGTCGTCATTGTTACTGATCTGCTCAGTCCCGTTGAACGCGATAGGTGGGGACTTCCCTATATAATAGAACCGTAAGTAGGCGCCGTTGATGCTGGTAATTATCGCCCGCGCGTTGGTGGTTTGCCCTTCAATTTCGTCGCCGACATTCCAGTTTCCGCTACTACCGACCAACTCAACTTGGGCATATCCGGTACTGTTGTTCAGGTCGTTTCCGGTCTCGAGTGGGATCGGGTTTCGACCGCCGGCGAACAAGTCGACGATGTAGTACGAGTACGTCTTCGAATACTGCCGCGCAAAAACGGAGATGTACCCTTCGTCTAGGAACGTGTCCCGATCTGACAGGTCCGAGGATTGGTCGGCCACCATTACGAGAATGTCGAACGTGCCGTCTGACCACCAGTCCTGAGGAACTGGACTTGTACCACTCAGGTCGTACTCTACCAAAAGCTTGTCCGGGGCAGTATCTCCCGTCTGTGAGCCCTGGTAGACGTACAGGTGCGTGTCGGACACCAATGTGGCGATACCGGTGTTGTAGATGTTGGACCACTGCATATCACCGGTCGTCGAAGCGGCGTCTTGGGTTGCTGTATGTGTGTTGCAGGTAAGCGTTCCAGACGTAGCGTCGAAACTGTTGTCAGACGTGTTGTCGTCCGGTCGGATCCACAACTCTTGATTTCCAGAATCGTCCAGAGGCTGAATGGCCAGCAGCGTACCTGAATCGGTTGTCGAGTGCGTGATGTCATACCCGATGTCTCCAGCGACAATGTTGCTGGCCGACACGTTCACACGAACGATTCCGGTATTTGAGGACTCCACACGTTTCCAGCTCGCTGTTTTCAGTGCACCGCCGGTGAGGTACTGCACGGACTCCGGATCGATGAACCATGGATCGTCGTCAGCGGTCTCGATGATACCGATGGTGAACTCTGTCGGAGTTTGGGCGCTCATCGGAGAGCCATCGTCCATTTGGTTACCGGTGTGGAACAGAGTCATCAGTGCCAGATACAGGTCTTTAACCGTGTCAGTGACAGTTGGGGTCACCGACGTGTCCCGGACAATGCGCTTCTGGCGGTTCTCCGCCTCGTAGTGGACCACCCAACGGGTGCTTAGAATTGTATCCGACATTGTATCTCCTTTTCTAGGATACTGTTTCGTCCTGCATTCTTACGTCCAGTGTCAATCCTGACGACCGTATGGTTTGGGTCGATGCATAATCGACGTACCCATCTTTGCGAACTTTGACGATCACAGACAGGTCTCCAGAATAGCTGTATGGCTCGGTGGCCTGCCCGGAGGCTGTCTGCTCCCGCATGATGTGCTCTGTATTGTTGAACGGCCCCGTGACGTCCTGTATGTAGCACCACGCGCCGTTTATTCCAGAGCCGTTCTTGTCCTTGACGTTGATCGTTAGTGTCACTGAGGTAGGTGGGACGTAGGTGTTTCCAGCGTCGTCTTCGAAACCGTTTGTCGAGGCGCCGGTGCCTCGGTTGTAGGGGAAGATACCTTCAGTATCCCCGACGTTCCGCTCTGTGTAGTAGTCGCCACCGCTCTCCTTCAGCATCTGCACGAAGCGTTTTCTGGCGTTGGCAACCCATGCTGGGGGGCTGGAGGACTTGGCCATTTTGCTAGCCAAGTAATGATAGGTATTGCTCAAGGAGTTGGATCCGCAGTCGATCAGCCACCAGTAATTGTACCCCGTTCCGTCTGCCTCCGCCTGCTTTACAGCACTAACCTCGAGGTCCTCGTTGTCTTGAAACGCCGTGCCGTTGCGGGTGTCCAGGACGATGATTCCGCTTGTCGTGTCGCCCTCTACGGAGACGACAGTCCCCTGAGCCCCTGAAGTTCCGCCGTCGACGACGTCGTCAACCTCAAAATCGATCGTCCCCGCGTCGTACTTCAGGACAGTGGCGGAGTTGGTGCTTTGCTCTTCAACGACTACCCCGGTGATTGCGTCGGCTGCAGCTTCTGAAAGAGATATTGCCGAGTCGCTCAAAAGGGTGACAGGTCTGTCTATGGCAGCCGTGACCGCCTGTGCACCGTCGAAAGGCAGGTACCCATACAACCAAACACGGAGGGTCCACGGCCCATACTGTGTTTCAACCTCCCCACTGCCCGTGTTGGTCCACTTTCTAGCCAGCGCGTCGTCGGACGTTTGCCCGTTGGCGTCGGCGGTCTGAAGGTTTACGAGAGCATCTGTCGAGTCCTCGTAAAGAACCGTCACGGCGTACTGCAGTCCACTGCCAGCTGCCGTAGCGACGGTCAGGTCGAGGTCGAACAGCTCCTCCACGTAGTAACTGGCCGAGGTCTGAGTCCAGAGGATGGTTGGGTCGCCACCCTCCCATGTCGGGTTGATGAACTTCCAGATGGTGTTGCTCTTCACCTCGCAATCGTAGGTGACGTTCGCGCCCTGGTAGTTGGAAACGGATATGGTCTCTCCAGTTCCGTATGGGATGAGGCCGTACGTGTTGACGAGGAGCACGCCATCGAGTGTACTGTCGTCGTCTATTTCCAGGAACTCTGTCGAGTTTCCTTTTCCGGTCAGGCCGATGTCTTCTACTGCCGCCGCGCCGCTGACCTCGAATTCCCCGACACAGTTGAACCAGCTGGTCTTTTTCATGCGGACGTCGGTCGAGGCAATGGCGATTTTGTTGCGATAGGTGGCACGGTTCGCCAAGTCAAACAGGTCTGCATATGACCCCGACGAGATCGAAAGCATGGTGCTTCCAGCCGTCAGAGTGTTTGCGCCAAACAGCGCACCACCGCCAGACGGCTGCTGGTCGATCTTGAAGCCAAACATGAAGTAGGCGCCAGAAATCGTCAGGGTGCTGTCCAGCTCGACTGTTCCGTCGTACCAGGAGACAAACGTTAGAGTGGTCCCTCCGTCACCAATCGTGAGCGCTTCAGTTGTGGTCCAATCGTCAACACGCTTCAGGACGAGCTTGAACTTGTTACCCTCGTCGGACGAGACATCGGCGAAGTCCTTTCCAATTGCCCAGGCGTCGCCGGATGCCGGAACTGTGTCGAGTGCTTCTGACACAGTTGCCTGGTTACTGCCTCCTGAGGAGATGAGATATCTCATCTGACCTATGCCAGACCCGCCCGTTATAGCGATTGCCCGCCCGACGTAGGTATCGAGGTTCGTGGCTTGGAGTACCGTGGATGTGCACCCTGAGCTGAATGTCCCCGTCGCGTATGTTCCTGTCACAGTCCCCATTTACGGCACCCAATCTATCTCGTCGTCGCTGTAACCACATTTTGGACATACACACGCATACGGCGTGGACAGCTCGATTACGTCTGGGTCGGGAGACTCGTGTGCTATGGGTTCGACCGATGAACAGCACTGATAGGTGACCCCACAATTACTACATGTGATGTCTGCGGATACGTAAGTTTGAGCAGGTTCTATTGTTGACATTTGACTGGGCACACAGGAAATATCGTGTTCAAATACCACAGTCAATTTATCATAGGGTTGCCAGTTTTGGAAGTGAACGGTGGCAGATTGGAAGTTCGTGGTCAGTATGTTGCTGGTTGGGGTACCACAATTGTTGAATCTGATGGACATACCATAGCATTTCCTGATAAAACTTTCAGTATGAAATTAGGAGAGATAGACCCAAAACTGAGACACCTCTTTGGGGACGGTACGTTTGTATCCTCGGTACGATTACACAGCATCAGATCTGTGCCTGGTGGGCTCCGGGTGCACGGCAGGGACCTCACCGTTGCGGACGAGGAGATGTCCCTCGTTCTAAGAGCTCTTGGGGCGCCGACCGGGTTCGCTCTTAAGGTCCGAAGAAAGGATGAGGAGCTCTTTCATCGCATTGTTCATTTCTGTGTAAACAACACAAGGGATGACCGCCACATTATCCTTCTACTTTCCAACACCGCTGTCGTCGGTATTGTGAAAGGCGACCCCCTTGGTGCCATGGCTACTCTCGAGGAGCTGAGGGTTGCGCTGCTGGAGTTTTTGGGCTCGGAGGTCGAGGTTATACGAGCCTCTGTCGGTCCACCGGTGATGTTGAAGATTCTTCTCGAAGGGAGGGAGAGTCGGCCATCGGTCCCCTGTCTCACGTTGGAGGCAGGGGAGGACTACGCACGTGTCGTTCCGTGCACATACGTTCCTGACAGAGATGTTCTCGTCTTCGGAAAGGCTACGGATTGGGGAAAGATGCCAAAGGCCGTTCTGACGCGTGGCACGCTGAATGAGCTGGTGATCGACGCCGGACTCGAGGCGGCGTATCTAGCAGCCATACACAACAGGAGCGCGGGTGTGTTTCTCCATGACCCAATTGGGCTCATGAAGGGGTGTGGTCTTTCCGAGAGGGAAGTGAAGAAGGCCCTGGAGTTTGTCGACCCAGAGGATAGCGGCAATCTGTTTCATCTCACTGTCGGTGTCTCAATGTCCCTTCAGCATAGCGGTATTGGATACGGGCACATGGGGATCGCCGGAAGATTCTTGTCCAGAGGATTGGATATTCACGAAGACGCTCTGTTTTGTATTGAGGGCATCGTTTCTGTATAATTTTCTTTAGACTCACCATGTTCAAGGAGGAGCCGTGCAGGTTTTATTATCCAGCTTCTTCAGGGAGTACGACTACATCCTTGCCTGGAAGACGGATGCCGGATGGAAGCTCGATGAAAGGGTCCACGCCTGTGACTTTGTAACTGGCGTCCCAGAGTTGATGGGGGCCTACCATCCTCTCATCGGTGAGTTCGCCGAGGGTCCAGAGGATTTCTTGGACCTCGGTCCCATCCGTTGGGTGAAGTCTGAGGAGGACGATCCGCAGGCGTTCAACGCAAAGCCGAGGAAGCCGGTGGTCCAAGCTTACCAGATGGTCTTTGACAACAAACCTACCGGTTGCTGCTATCGGGTTGTGTGGTTCCCTGGTGGGGAACCGCGGTTATCGATCGGGGATGATGCTGATGGAAAACTTTTGGCTGTTTTGTATGGCGGTGTGCCGGCACACGTGGGAACAGACTTTAGGTTCTTTTCTCTCCTGTTTCAGCAGGCAGCAATACCGGGGGTGAGCCTTGTTGACGTCAGCAGCATCTTACGAAGTACGCTCAAGGAGACACCAAGATCCGACGATGTATTTCGTATCTTTCGCTCGAGAATCGGAGCCGACAATCCGTCGCAGCCCTGAGCATTGCAAACGGGTCATCGGTCAAGTATGCAAAGTTCGCAAAGGGCGCTTCATTATCGGCGGGAGGTCGATTCCGACGTACAGCCCCGGACGTGGACTGTTCCAGGTCGCGGTCAAGAACAACTGTTCCTACCTGTCGATTCGTGAACGGATAGTCACAGCCCCGAAGCGGACCATTTTCTTACACGCTCTTCTCCCGCTCCTCCTGCCAAAGATATTTCCGATCCCCGACTCGCTCAACTTTCGAATCGCCCGCGTTGCCTACCCCTCCATGTTCGAGTACCTCCCCTATCAGCTAGTTAATCAGTTGAACCTTTACAGCTACCGCGACCCAAAGAGGTTTCTCCCGAAGCATGAAGACGAGGAGGTATGTGGGGGTAGGATTGTGTTCCTTCCAGTGATCCTCAACAAAAGGATGGTCGTGGAACAGTTCAGCAAGACGAAGACGGACCCTCATCTAGTCCTCGCCTCTGCACGCCTTCCGAAACTCTCTGCGTGGTATGACAAGATCACCACCATCTCAGACATCCGGCAATTCGAGACGGATTGTCCTGGCCTCTCTATCCTCCTTCGCCTCACCGCTCCTACCCATCGTCAGAAAATTCCCAAGCTGTCAGACGCAGACATCGACGAGCTGTTGCGGTTTCTCGTAGAGAAGCGCGACCTGTGGTTCCCTGATATTGTTGAGATCGGGTACGAGCGGTTGGTAGAAATGTTTCAGAAAGTCTCGGTATAACTGAACTAGAGTTAACCCCCCTTAGTTGCCTTGCGGATTTCTCTGACGATGATGATCTGCTTGATGGGGGTAAGGTTCATGAAGGAGCTGGGTCTTGCACAGACGGCGTTGACAACGTGTGTGTCCAGCACACGGTTCAATACGTCTTTGTGTTCGGGGATCTTGTCTATGAAGTCCGGAGTCACGTCCTCGTCATCGACAACCATCATGGCACTCCCCCTCTTTTCGGTCACACCGAACGTGGTGTAGAACGCGTCTGGAATTCGGTTGTTGACCACGATGCCGGTCCTCTTGTCCAACTCGTACAGCTCGTTGGCGAACTGCTCTGGCGGTACGGTTCCTCTTTTCTCTTGAAGAGGACCGTAGTCTTCGGAGATCGCAGTTCGCATCAGCAAGCCAATGGACAGGCGGTCACCATAGGTGTCTGCTGCGTACTCATCGACGACGTCTGGAACAGCAGCACCGGCCTTTTCAGCAGCCTTCTTCAATAGCTTTGCGTACGTTCGACGATCCGGAGGTGCGTGTGTCAGGATATCTGTGTCTGCATTGTCGAGGGCGGCCTTGAGAGACCTGTCGATCTCCATGGCGTCCACCAATCGCTGAGATGCTTTGGCCAAACCTACACCAGCCGCCAAAGAAGCCGGAATGGCAACCCACCATGGGGAGATCTTCTTGGTTGTCAGACGGCTCAGTGCCGCACCAGCACCACCACCCACAGCGCCGTACAGACCAGCCTTCATCAGCTTGCGTTTGAGGCGTGCACCCGGTGTGTCTTCCCGCTCCAGCTCCATGATATCCTGAGTCGAGAGATTGTGATAGGCTGGCAGTACAGCTATCTTGTCGATCTTGCCTTGGATATCGAAGGCTTTGATGGCTCGGCTCAGCCGCTCGGCGATCTTCTCTTGTTGGCCTTCGTCGAGTTGACCTCCGAACAACCCAAAATAGACCGCGGAGGTTATGACATCGTCCTCTGTTGCCATTGCATACTTTTTGGTTTCTGGCCAGGCGAAGTGAGAGGCTGGGGCCTCTCGTGACATCGTGTCCTGGGCCACCTTCAGGTTCATGTGATCGATAGCGGCTTGTCCGTGATCGTCAAGAAAATCATACATGAGTTCTTCCTCCTGTTTCCTGGAAGAAGAGTACCACGATCGCTTGAGTTCGACAAGAAAGGAGGCGTGGTTTGTACTGTCCCGACTGCTGTACGCCTTCTGTCAAGAAGGTGAGTTATGAGGGTGTCACTGTTGAGAAGTGTCACCTATGCGGTAGACTCTCTGCACTGTTTGTGAGACTGGATGGGCGTGTCATCGTAGAAGGCAACCTTCTTTCGTATATCGCGTCTGTCTTTCCACCAGAATGGTTGAAGTGTGGTATTAGAGAACATAATGGAGTCTCTACCTTTGTGTTCTCCCAAGTATCAACCGATCACCTGGTATCGAACCTGCTGTGGTTCCTTGAACGAGCGGGGTTGCCGTACAAGGTGAGCGTCACGTTTGTTGGGTCCGGCAACAAGAGAACGTATGCGGATTACTTTGATTGAACAGGAGGGGATCATCGTGGCGGAAGCCGAGGTGGTCGATAACCCCTGTTTGGTTCTGGCCGAGATCGAGAGATGGCTGCGGCAGCGGATGCCTTTTGGGCGCCCGTTGGTTCGAGCCGGGTGGGAGATCTCGGAGGATCGGATGGTGAGTTTGTGGCACGGGGGCGTGACCGGACGAATACACGGTCCCGTAATGTCCAGGAGATCATCTGGTCTGGTGTTCATAGATGGGTTTGGGTTCTATGAGGTCAGCGGCGTGGTGGATATGGATGACATGAAATTTCTCGCCGCTCTGAAGATGTTGTTTGGGGGTACGAAGTATAGGCAGGTTGAATTTGATATTGAGCTGCCATCAGGAGGGGGCTGTGGAAACTGTTTGTTCTCCTTGGGCGACCGCTGCAGTGTTGGCGAACCGTTCGGCACCGTCGACTGCACCACCTTCGTTCAGGGAGAGGCTGTTACCAAACCAGATCGCCCCAACGATGACGGCCCCGATGGCGACCCCGATAGCGCCCGCGAGTAAGTAGTCGTACCACTCGCAGGTGTCAATGGTGACTGGCTCGATGTTGACTAGCTTTGTTTGCAGGGCGACGATGCGCGCCTCGTAGGCGACCTGCATCTCGTCCATACCCTCTTGGCACTCCTTGGCGACCTTGTCCAGATCCCCGATCAGCTGCGCGACCTGTTTCTCAGCGCGGTCAAGACCGGCCTCGTAGGAGGCAAGCTGCGCGTAGGTCATCAGGATCCCCTCCCACGGTGCTTCGAGCCCTTCGAGGAGCTGGCAAGGTACCTGCTCCTCGGTACACTCACCTGCCGTCGCCGTCCACGGTTGGTACAGTACCAAGGCGACGGTGAACAGCCTCAAGAAGCAGGCCAACGTTGCTGGATAGTTTTCCGGCATTTACTGACTCCTGTTGTTTGAGGTCCAGCAGCTTCCGGTATGACTCGGTCACACTGGAACATATCCTTCTCTCCTTCTTGAGCCGGGTCTCGCACTGTGACCTGGCCAGGGCAAGGTCGTCTTCGAGTGCCGACACTTGCTTCCTTTGCTCCGCTACTGCAGCCTCCAGCTCCTTGTCCTCTTGGCAATCGTCGATGATCGTGGCGATCAGAGCGATGGTCACTAGGACACCGGCGGCGTAGGCTGCGATTTTCACCTTTTCCATTTTCCACCTGGAGGCCAAATGATGGATAAACTCAAGAACCTGGTCCAGGAGGTCGAGAGGGTCGACCAAATCCAGGAAGGGCTCCACAGAATGGAGTCTAACACAATACGAAAACTCATCAACCTCATCAAACCGATTGCCCGTCTTCTCGACAGGCCATCCAGCTTTGATCCCTCTGTATACGGAGTTCCATTTGTTTTAGTCAACGGACTTGGTCAGGTCGTTTTGACTAGACAAGGCGATCTCCTTTCGCCGAACGGACCGCTGGATCCAGAGGACCTCGTTGCGCTGCTGGACGAAAGCGGTCAGATGATGGAGGAGGTCTTCACCACGCTGATGTCCGAGTTGGAAACCTTCGTAGACCGAACAGAGAACAAGGTCAGACGTGCCTGCGAAAAACGTGATCTGCTGGCAGACGTCATATCGGCCTTGCAGGAGGTTACTTGCCCGAAGGGCTACCGTCGGGTCAGGTGGTCCCAACTCACCAAGGGTGATAGGGTCTTCGTCTGTGGCAGGCGTCGACAGGGATTTCAGCTGTACGGGCCCTTCTGGGTCCACAATTCAAAGCGCAGGGAGTTGTTCAAGTCCTCTGCGATCTTTCCATACAATGAGGAGGGGACCCTGTTCCAGAAGAGAAAGAAGTTGACCTGTTGAACACAGTGGTTTACCATACGACGTATGTGAAATACACCGAGTATGGTAATGAAAGTCAAAGCACCTCCAGACGGACCCTTTGTGATAGTAGACACCGAGACCACTGGTCTACACTGCAGCGAACATGAAATTCTGCAGATCGCTGCAGTGGCTGGTGAGATCGTCGATGACTACGCCGCCATCTACTGGACCTATAACCAGCGAGTGATCCCGGAGAGCTTGGATTCCGCGACGTCGCACGCACTGGAGGTCAATCGGTATGACCCGGTGGTCTGGGAAGAGACCGCGGTCTCGTTGTATCACGCGCTCCCCCCAGTCATCGAAGCGATCGCAGACGCGACGTTCGTCGGCTACAATGCCAGCTTCGATCTTGGGTTCCTGCGCGTTGGTGCCGGCCTCGAGGGGCTGACTTGGCGGGAACCGCCCAGAATATACGACGTCTTCAGAGAGCTTGGAAAACCGCTGTCTAATAAAAGAGGCACCAGTGCGAAGCTGGTTGTCCTCTGCGACCTCTTGGGGATCGGGACAGAGGAAGCTCACGACGCACTCGTTGACGTTCGTATGACGTGGCGTTTGATGTGGTTGGCCTTGAAGGAGCTGACGGGGAAGGAAGTGGTTCACGAAGGGTTTTGAGCGGCCCTTGGAGCCACTAGACGTCGGAGGTGCCTTCCCTTCATGATCGTTGTGTTGGAATGATACTCTCGACCGCTCTGTTCGTACCAGAGGCGTATAAGCAACTCCCAGGGAGTTACTCCTACGGAGAACGCCTCCTCGATCAGCCGGTCTTCGTCCTCTTCTGAAAGAGGGACGACGATTCCATTTTGCTCTCTGACCTGCAGCCAACAAGAAGCCAGCATTCCGCTGACGCTTGTTCGTAGTTTTCTAGCGTCCTTTGCTAGAAGCCTGTATTCTTGTTCCGTAACCGAAACCTGTACAACCTTGGGGCGAGTTCTGCGCGTCTTTTTTGGCATGTCGATCCTCTCCTGTTTCATAGACTAGGTACAGGAAATATGAGCGGAAGTCAAGGGTTGCATATGGGGTGCACAGCAAGAGAAGGAGAACGATGAAAGAGCACGGAAGATTGCTCTACTGGACATATTCTGAGGACGATTCTGTCGTAGACTGGGAATCGTTCGAGAATGTGGCCGAGGGCATTATTGGAATGATACTGGAGTTCCGAGGGGCGTTCGCGGGGGACGTTCTGGCTCGGGACATGGCCAAAAAGGCAAACGTGATCGTTCCCAGGCGACCGGCCAAGGGCAACATCATGGCTCGTGCCATGAAGCAGATAGCCGGCTGGCTTCGGGAAAGCGACACAGTTGTCGACGAGGTGAAGGGCAGGACCGGAGATCTTAAGATCTACCAGCTCTTCGACCGCAAGGAGTATGACTCTGCTGTTGAGCACAAACCCAGAGAGCTTCTGGTGTTTGACAAGGAGCAGGAGTCGATCGACTACTCGAAGACCACTGCTACAGCAGAGACTGTTCAACGAATCGACAACGCCCTCGAGTATGTCAAGGAGTACGTCGAGAAGGGAGATGTTGCGTCGTTGGCGCGTAGAGCGTTTGCCGCCGGTGGGGGGATCAACATCTCGGCCTTTGGGACAAAGGCCTTCATCATTACACCGGAGCTGTACGATCTCTTCGACGGCGTCTCTTTGATGCTGGAGACGATTGGTCTGGTCATTGGGCACTTCAAGCTCGACAGGGAGGACGGCATCAAGCTGGACGGCATGATTCGCGATGCGCTCATCGACGAGGTCGTGTCTGTCGTTGACGAAGTCTCTGCCTCTGTCGAGGGGCTGCGGCAGAAGAAGAACATCTCTGACCGGCTTTACATCCTGGAGGGTCTGAAGACCAAGGTTGCTGTGTACTCAGCCATTCTTGGCGATGTCCAAGGGGCGCTGAGTAACCAGCTCTCCCAAGCAGAGCTCTTGGTTGCCAAGAAGCTCGAGGAGGTCACAGCGGAATGACACTCACAACACCAATGAAGGTCAAATGGATGGCCGATTCTGCGGGAGATCTCGCTAGATGCAGAGGAAAATGCCCGCTCTGCGGCTCTCCCATCAAGCAAGTGTTCCGCGTGTCGGCCGGGCCGGCTGGAGGCTCGTCCGATATCCCAAAGATCGAATGCTATGGGTGCGGGAAAAAGCTCGCTATCAACTATTACGAGGAGGAGATACATGCTATTTGAGGCTGCCCGCGACGAGCTTGTCAGCTTCTTCAAGGAGCGCGACAAGATCATCGATGCGCTGTTCATTGCTCTGGTTGGCCGTCTTCACCTGTTGATGATCGGTCCGCCAGGCACGGCCAAGAGCGCACTGCTCAATGCCGTCGGGAAGATGTCTGGCCTGACGGTGTTCCGACACCTGATGACCAAGTTCACCACCCCAGAGGAGCTCTTCGGTCCGTTCAGTCTAGCCGGCCTGGAGAACGACGAGTACTACCGGATTGCGGACGGTAAGCTACCGACCGCCGATACGGTGTTCTTGGACGAGATCTTCAAAGCGAACTCGGCCATTTTGAACGCGCTTCTCACTGCCATGGAGGAACGCTACTTCGACAATGGCCCACACAGTAAGAAGATTCCACTCATCACGTTGGTGGGAGCAAGCAACGAACCGCCGGAAGATCAGGTAGCGACAGCGGCCCTGTACGACCGATTCCACTTTCGATTCTGGGTCGGGCCGGTTCACGACGACAGCTTTCTCGACGTCATCATGTCTCAGGATCCTACATGGAAGCGGGGACTGATCGACGCTGGAGAGTTGTTGGCGGCGCAGCTGCTCGTTCCTGTGATCGAGATCCCCGTAGAGGTCGGGGAGGCGTTGCGCCAAGTACGCCGCGATCTCAGAAATGAGGGGATCCCCATGTCTGACCGACGTGCCAGACAGATCCTGCGCAGTGTCATGCCGGCCTCAGCCGTTGTCAACGAACGGGACAAGGTCACCGACGAGGACGCCTTCCTTCTGCCGTTTGTTCTGGCAGAGAAGGAGGGAGACCTACGCAAGACTTCGGAAATCGTCTACAAGTACTTTGCCTGCTCGAAGATTGAGGCAGAGAAAAAGCTGGACGCTTTTCTGGAGACCTTGGACGAGTTCTTCACTGAGACCTCGCAGAACCCACAGGCCGTAACCATAGAAGCGGCTGGAAAGATGTTGGATAGAGGCAAGCGACTGATCACGGAGCTCGATGAGCTCGACACAGCAAAAGCAGCCGTGTTGCGCAAGCGCCTCCAAGGAATCAACTCTTTCCTGCACGAACGGTACCACATCAGTCTCCCTTTCGGAGGAAACTGGGATGACCAGGCCAAGCCGACCGATGGCAAGAGCCTGATTGAAAAGTACCGGAGTGTGACGAGGGGAGAAGTACAATGAGTGTGTACGAGTGGGGGGCATGGACGAAGATGGAGTACGAAGAGGCTACGGAAGGCCTCGGGGTCCCGGAGCACATCAATCCGGCTACCTGCGAACGGTATGCTGTGGATAGCGTTCCAGACCAGGTGCGAGAGGGCTTTCATTCCGATCTGTTCACGGAGATGTTCCAGTTCTCCTGCCAAGTGAATGACGTCCTGTCGAGGCACGACATGATGATTGGTGATCTCCTTGAGGTGGCTGAAGCCACTGAGGGGTTTGACAGCCTCTCCATGTCGTGCACAGCAGATCCTTTTCTCTCCTACGTTAGTGCCGCTGGGCTCAGCGAGGAGCCGCTCCAGGCCCTTTCCAAGATCTTGGAGGAGGATCCTAGCAAGTCCCTGGAGGAGGGGCTTGATGGTCTCAATGAAGGGGACCGGTCCGACATGCGCCGAGCTATGAAGAGAGCGGTTAGTCAGGCCAACGACGAGGTCGAGGACATCAAGGAGATGGCCGGTAACGGTTGGGGAACCGAGGAGGCGACGTGGGAGTCCGTCTCGCTGAAGGAGCGCATGGAGCTCTACAAGAAGATGCGGACCCCCAACGTCAAGAAGGTCCTAGAGGAGGCGGGTCGTTGGCTCCGGCTGTTCAACGCGTCGAAGAAGAGCAGGGAGTCAGCGATTGCTGTAACTGACATTGAGCTGGGAAGTGACCTTGGGAGGGTACTGCCCAGCGAGCTGGTGATGTTGAAGGATCCGCTCCGTCGTATGGTCTTCATGCGGAACCTGTTGGAGAACCGCTGTCTTCAATACTCGCTCGAGGAAAAGCAGCCGAAGGGCAAAGGTCCGGTGATCATCGTGCACGACCAGTCGGGTAGCATGGCAGGTCAGCCCGACATGACGACGAAGGGTCTGATCATGGCGATCGACGCCGAGATGCGCAAGCAGGGCCGTCCTGTGATTGCCGTTCCATTCGCTGGAACCGTGCGACCGCAACACACCTATGTCGGTGGACATGTCAAAAAGGCCATCAAGCTCGTGGAGGCCGCTGACTTCAGGAACTCCAATATGAAGTGGTCGCCAGACATCCAGAAGTTTGTGTCGACCTTCGTTGGTGGAGGAACTGACATACCAGCCGCCTTGAATTGGGCCTGTTACCTGGCAAAGATGACGGATGACAAAGCAGATGTTGTTTTGATAACCGATGCTGAGTATGGCTTTACGCCTAAAGATGCAGAGGAGGTCATAGGGATGTTCTCCCGAGAGGGCGCCCCAAAGCTCATCAGCCTGGTCATCGGCGGTCTGTTCCTGCAGACCCTAGCCGACATAGGTCCCTTCATCCGGGTATCCGACCTGGTCCACATCTCGAACAAGGAGGCGATCGCTGCGGAGATGAATCGCTCGGTGGTCCAACCACTGTAGGTTGGGGTGCATACCCTAAGCAACCACAAGATATCGTGGTGGATTTTTGTTCTTGACAGCCCACTCGACACGGGTTACCCTACAAGATGCTCTCCAGATCGGAGGATTCTCCTCCGAAGGGACGATACGATACGAGGAGCACAGTCAATGTTCTATCTGCGGGACAGGTTTTTGCACCTGCCGGCGGACAGGTTCGCCTTTGTCCGAAAGGCTTTGGTGATAGACAAGGATTTGTCTAAAAGCGGACAGGGTCGCTATCTGTTCGATTTCTACGAAACCCCTACCCATCTGTTGGCGCCCCGTGAGCTGGAGCTAGAGTTCGCTCCAGGAGAGCTCGTCGACCACATCACCCCCAAACCCGCACTCCCCCACCTCGAGACGAATATCACGTTCCGAGATGATCAGACCAGACCGTGGGAGGTTCTGAGGCGAAGGAAGTCTGGTATCTTGAACCTTGCTCCTGGGAAGGGAAAGACAGTTCTAGCGCTAGCAACCGCTGTCCATGGCAAGCAACCCTTCGTGGCCGCTTGTCATGACCTGGGTATCCTCGGGCAGTGGGAGAAAGAGATCAGGGACAAGACGAATGTCTCCAAGATCTGTCAGATGCACTCCAAGGCTCGCAAGCGGGGGAACACTCCCTGGCAGGAGGCGGAGGTTCTCCTGTCAACCTTCAAAACACTTGCTAACATCGGCTGGTCGATGCCTGTGGATTTCTACAATAGATGGGGTACTGCCATCTATGACGAGTGTCATCACACACCCGCCGAGTCTTTTCGGCTGTCCCTCTGTCTGTTCGATGGAGTCCGCCTTGGACTGACCGCTACGGTTGAGCGCCGGGACGGCATGGAGCTTCTCTTGGAACGCCACGCTGGACAGATCTTGTACAAGGATCTTTCCCTGTATATGGAGCCGGACATTACCTTTGTCTTGGCTAGAGCGAATTTGCGTGGTGACAACAGGGACGTGGTTCAGTTCTACAATCGAATGCTCGCAGAGTCTGAGACGTGGAACAGATACATCTCACAGACGGTGGCCAGATATCTGGCCGAGGGACGACGGATCCTCGTCATCTCTCACATCAAAGAGCATGTCGAGAGACTGAACCGCCAACACCCCGGTTCCGGGCTTATCACCGGAGACGTTAAGTACTCCGAGCGGCACAAGATCTTGAAGGCAAAGCAGCTCACCTTCGGTACGTTCCATTCTGCGCGTGAGGCGTTGGACGGACCAAAACTGGACACGGTGATCTTCACGACACCGTTTCATGTCTGGAGTGCTTTCTTTCAAGGTCTTGGCCGAGCCGGTCGGAAGGAGCGCGAAAAGCACAAACCGTTGGTGGTCTTCATGGAGCCCATCGACGTCTTTGTGGCCGCGTCCATCCTGAGCAAGCTGAAGAGAAACATCCTGGCGGAGGGGTATACCTATAGACAGGAGTACCTCCTTCGCAGGTTTACGATGAGGAGATAGATGGGAACAGTAGACAAGCAGATGCTGGTATTGAAGAACCAGTACGAGAGGTGCAAGAGGTGCGACTTGCACAAGAGCCGCAACCGGTTGGTCTTCGGAGAGCCAGACCGGGGAGGCAACGCTACCAAGTACGGAAGTGACTACACCGAGATGGCCGGAAAGGTCTTTTTCATCGGTGAGGCACCCGGTATCACGGAAGATGCGAAGGGCCTCCCCTTCAGGGGTCGCGCCGGTGACTTGTTCAGCCTGATCGTGAACCACGACCCGGTGTTTACGTCATACTTCGTGACGAACGTTGTCCTCTGCAAACCGCACGGGAAGGATAAACCAAAGGCGATACACTGGACTGCTTGCAGAGAGCGGCTGCTCGAGCAGATTCGGCTGATCGACCCAGCCGTCATTGTGTGCATGGGAAACTACGCGATGAAGGGACTGCTGGGGTCGGGAACCAGTGTTATCAAAGCACGAGAAAAGATACACTATGTGGAGATTCCGGGACGGGTCTCCTCGTTCATCAAGCCGGTCATCGTTACCTATCATCCGTCGGGTGTGCAGCGTAAGGGGGTTTTGAGCCCAGGCTCCCAGTTCGATGTAATGATGCAGGATATGCAAGAGGCAAAAAAGGTGGCAAGTTTATGGGCCCGTGCCACCAAAGGGCGAACGCCTGGGGAGGTAGAGCCATGGCGACACTAGCGTACGTGGAGAAGCTGGATAGACAGCTTCAGGAGGCCAACGAGGCCATCCGTCTCTTCATCAAGGAGCACGAAGAGGTGATCGAGGCCTTCAATATGCTCCTTCGAGATCGCAATCAGTTTGTGATCTCTCTAAATGCCGTTCTGGGAGACGTAAGAGAAGCGTGCACGGTGGCGGGGAAGTATCGGCGCTCGTCATACGACAAGAAAGAGGTCGCCGATATTGCCGCTTTCCTGCGGGAGTTCGGGCAGGTCGTCCTCGAGAATCCTCAGCTGGTCAAAGCCATCGACGTCAAGAGCGTCGAACAGGCAGTGAACTTTGGCAAACTGCCGCGAGATGCTATGGGGTTGGTTGTCAACCGGCCAGTCTGGAGAACGGACGGGAAGCCCAAGGAGCTTGGAGTCTGGGAGGACTAGGCGTGCTTGGGCGAACGATTGTCGAGGACATGGACATTGGTGAGGTGTCCATCAGGGGATCAAAAACCACGATCCAAGTATTTCTGAGGATGAGCAAGCCGCTCGGGACGATACAGGTCGTGAGGAAGATCACGACCCCTGACGCGGTCATGGCCCTCCTTGAGAAGGCAGTGATGGACGACCTCGGGTTTGAAATTGTGGCGAGGGTCTTGCCACACGACTGATCAAGGAGGGATCATGTCGACCGCACTGCAGCTGATTAGACTTATCATTGAGCTGAGGAACGAAGGGGCCATGGCTCACGTCCTGAAGGAGGGCGTGGTCACAGAAATGTTTTCAGGCATCGAGGCTTCGATCGCCTGGAAGCTGCTGTTCGACCACTATCGGGACAAGAAGCACTACCATCAGATACCCTCAATGGAGCTGTTCAAGAAGAGACAGCCGTCCATCGACCTGCCTGCCACGTCAGACTCCCTGGACCAGCTGATAGCCCAGATTAAACTGGAATACCAGAAGCGTGTCCTGACTACTGCCCTGACACGTGCACAAGAGCATATCAGTACAGAGAGCCCGGAGGAGGTGTTCAATCGGCTCATTACAGACGGGTCGGTCATACGACTGGCTAGCAGCGGTATCAGAGCACGGCCAATACTGGACCTTGTCAGAGAGTACGTCACAGAGCCGTACTTTGATGTTGACAGCAGTAGAGGCTATCCGTGGCCGTGGCCGACCCTCAACAGGGTGACCCCCGGAATCGAGCGGGGGCACACTACGGTGCTCTATGGTAGGCCGTCAGCTGGCAAGTCCTGGCTACTGGCCCACACGATCGCTAACCTGCTTCGGAAGCTCGGGAGCGCTACCCGGTTCCTGGTGAACTCTGCGGACATGTCCGAGAAGGAGTTCACGGAGTACCTCACCGCATGCCTGGCGAGAATCCCCGTTGGGGACATGCTTCGCAGAGAGCTGTCACCTGTCCATCTGGAGAAGCTGGCGGACACCGAGATATTCTTGGACAGCTTCACCGAGAACGGCGGGCTGCTTCGCGTCGTCAGTGCTCCCGGAATCACCGCCGGTGACCTCTACTCGTTGTGCGAGGACCTCAGCATCAACGTTCTGTTCGTTGATGGGGTCTATCGGCTGAAGGACGAACGGTCCGGTAAACAATCTCTCGAACCGAATGTCCAGGCAGGTATTGTGCAGTCGTTGAAGGATCTGGGTCTCGCGCTCGACATCCCTGTCATCGTGACCACTCAGGCCAACCGGGAGGGTGAGGACCCTCAGAAGGCGGGCCTGACCCTTGCCGAGCAGGCTTTCACCGATTCCATCGGAATGGAGGCAGCCAACGTCATTCGGATCCTGCCGCTTGACAACCTTGGGTTCCCTGGAGAGAAGGCGCTGATATTCCCGAAGCTGAGGAAAGCGCCGCCCACGGACCCCATTCGTATTGGGGGCAGACCAGCGACGGACTTCAAAGAGAAGGGTGTGTGGTTGCGTAAGTTCGGAAAGACCGGTGGACCAGTGCCGCCTGCCCCAGCAGCGGGAAGCGGCGGTGGACCGAACCCATATGCCGGAAAAGAGGGGGGCGGATGATCACAGGGACCGTGGACGACCTGTTGGCTGCGATCACCAAGTACCTCGGCGGCTTCAGGAACATGGGCAGCCATATCATGGTTCGGTGTCCATTTCACGGGGGCGGTCAAGAGAGAACGCCATCCCTGTCGATCGCACCCGCCAAGGGAGTCTGGTACTGCCATGCCTGCCATATGGGTGGGTACGTGAACACCCTGCTCAAGAAGCTGAGTGGAGGTCTCGACTTTCAATTCCCGGTCACAGAAATTCACCGGGAGGCAGAGACGGGATTGGAGGAGCAGCTGCTTCTACAATTCACTGAGGTACCGCCCCATGAGTTGGTGGGGTTCGACAGGTCGGTGATCAGGAAGTGTGGGGTGCTGTATGACCCACACAGGAAACGCGTCGTCTACCCCATCAGAGACCACAATTGGCGCCTCAAGGGAGTTGTCGGACGCCTGACAGAGGAGGAGCTGGTTAAGAAGAGGATTGGGAAATACAAAAAGTACGCTAATGCCGAATGGATGTTGGACTACGTTTTTCACAAAGCAGATCATCTCTGGCCGCTCCACCTCGAGTATCAACAGTTGCTGCTCAATAGCAAGCCTGTTGTTCTGGTCGAGGGGTTCAAGGCTGCCATGTGGGTGCGCATGGCCGGTTTCTTGGCCTTCGCCGTGATGACTGCTCATATGTCGGAGAAGCAACAGATCCTTATTGAGAGGATCACGAATGAGGTGATTCTTCTGTTTGACTGGAATGCTGCTGGACTCGGCGGCATGGGCAAGGCAGCTAAAGCGCTGTTCTCGTCGATGGGTGTACGTATCGCTGAGCCAGAAGAATGGAATGATGAGAGAAACCAACCAGACGATTATCCTCTGGACGAGGTCCGGAGGATGATCGAGGAGGCCGCACATTTTGCCGGATAAGAAGGAGGAGGAGAAGCGCATGAAGAAATTGAAGAAGATGTCCTACTCGCAGTTGAAGGGCTACAAGAGGCAGGCATCCAAGGACACGAAGATGGCCCGGGGGGTGAGTTTCGACTTCCCGGACACACTATATCTTCCGAAGGGGAAGGCTCGGGCAATCCACGTCATCATGCATGATACGCACGATGGCTTCATCAACGTTGCCATGCACAAGTCGGACGACAACAAAGAGGTCCCCTGCACCAATCGGTCCGACTGTCCTGGCTGTTCGCCAAACATTCCACGAGGGGAGGACTTCGAGACCATCTACAAGTTCGGGGTAACCGCCATCGCGGCGGAGTACTTCCACGTGGTTCAGCACGAGTCTGAGCGAGGGACGAAGTACACTACCGTGGTAGCCTGTCCGAATGTCGCCCTGTGTGAAATCTGTGTGGCTGGAAGGGAGGGGGAGGAGCGCATCTTCGGACGCAAGCTTCCGATGATCCTCCCGACGACGCAGCGCGAGCAGCTGGTCGACATCATCATGGAAGCTGCCCGGACCTGCCGAGCATGTGGTGGGACGCTCGCTCCGGTGATACTCCTGTGCCCCCGCTGTGGCAAGACTCTCTTGCAGGTCAGCTCGGAGGTCTCGTTCAACGACACGACAATGGCTTACTTGAACGAGATAAACTGTCCAACCTGCGGGAGCGTGGAGCCTGACTCCCAGGATGTCTGCGTCGACGATACGGGAGAGATGATCGATTGCGAGGTCAACACGGCAGTGGACATGGACAACCACATCATCGTCATCAAAAAGACGGACACGAACTTTCCCGTGCTGGAGAGCAAGTCGTTCCGTTTCGAGGATTTCTGGAACAAGAACCCAGACCTGACACCGGAGCCGCTGCCGGAGGCAGCGTTCTATATGGACTGGGATCCTGAGCAATTCATGGCCTACCTCACCTTTCGCCGGAAGAGGTCATGAGTCTCTACAACCACCTATGGGACCAGGCGTACAGAATGTTCCCTGACGGAGTGACCCCTCCGCCGGAGTACGTAGAGATCGACGAGAATACCGTCGATGACGTCGTTGCCTACTTCTCCGCTGCAGAGGGGGTGGACGTCGCAGTCGACACCGAGACCTATGGGGACAAAAAACAGAAGAAGGCCGGTCGCCGGTTTGCTGGAGACGCCCTTCATCAAGTCTACGCCCAGGTTTCGACGATAGGTTTCTACGATGGGGCATTTCTGTTCGCCGCCCGGCGAACGAACGCGACCTATATAGCTCGCGTTTTGGAAGCCCTGCGGGGCTGTACCCTCCTCTTCTGGAACGCTCCTTTTGACCGTGCAGTGTTGAGAAACAGTGGCTTTGACATCATGGACTATCGCTACCGCGACGTGATGGTGTGCAAGTGGTTGATTTGCCATCGCTTGTTCGACAAGATCCACGGTGAGATGACTCTGGCGTGGTTCGTCAAGAACATTCTACGCGGTGAGAAGGGGTCGTTCCGTGAAGAGGTGGGTATGGACGCCACGGATATGGACAACATCGACGAGGGGATGTGGAATGCTCTGCTCGTTCGTGTGTCCGGGGACACATACTATACGTACGAGGCCAACAAGATCATCTCTCGAGTTCTTCCCGATGTCCTCAAGACTGAGTACCAAGAGGTGGAAGTTCCGGTGTCCGATATTGTCGTCAGCATGGAGACACGTGGGATCCGTGTTGACGAGGGTGAGTGCATCGAGCTCCACACGGCGTTGATGATGGAGGCCGCTGACCTGAACATGGCCTTTCAAGAGAGGGCTGGAAAGCATGGGCCAATCAATCTTGATTCCCCCAAGCAGCTAGCACACTACTTCTACGATGTGCTCGGCATGGGGGCATTCTCCAGGGAGGAGGCTGTAGGGACGAAGACAGAGGACATCAGTCGGTCCACTGCTGTTGGGGTCCTGGAGAAGTGGGTCAAGGAGCAGGCTGTTGTGGAGGCAGCTCTGGTCCTGGACTATCGGAAGGTCACGAAGATGGCCAGGACATACATCCTTGGTCCCCTGCAGGATGTTGACGACCACGGAAGGATCTATCCAAAGACGAACCACACAGGGACGTCGACAGGTAGGTTTTCCATGGACCGCCCCTCGCTGCACAATCTTCCAGCTCGAGAGGACCCCCGCTGGATAGAGATTCTCGTCAACCACATGAAGTCCCGTGGCGAACCTGTTCCATACGACGTGGAAGCTCTCTTGAGCATCGAAACTCAGCGGTACGGTCTGCGAAAGATCTACGTGCCTGATGAGGGCTGTGTGTTCGTCGGTGCTGACTACAGTCAGGTCGAGCTGCGGGTGCTGGCCCACTTCTCGGAAGAGCCCACTCTCGTGGACATCTTCAACAAGGGAGGCGACCCCCATCATGCTGCAGGGGCCATGCTGATGAACATTCCTTACGAGGAGTTCGCTGAGAGGATGAGGGATGGGGACCCAGAGGCGAAGCGGTACCGTGGACGCGGCAAGACGCTCAATTTTGCGGTGGTCTACGGAGCCGGACCACACAGTGTTGCTGGTCAGCTCGGTGTCTCCAAAATGGAAGCGCAGAACTTTCTCAGAGAGTACTTCGCCAAGCTCCCTTATGTCAAAAAGATGAAGGAGAGGGTGGAGTTCATGCTCAGGAAGCGCGGGGAAGTCCGGACGCTGTTGAACCGGGTCAGACCGATAGGGGCGTTCCAGAAGCCCATCTCTTACGAGCTGGGTGGACGGAGCTTCTCTGTGTTCAAGGACGCGGTGCAGTCCTTCGGAGTGATCGCAGAGGGGTTGCGTCAAGCATTCAATGCTGTCATTCAGGGCAGCGCAGCCGATATCATAAAACTGGCCATGATCCGCATTCACCAGGACCCCACCCTTCGAGACCTGGGGGCTTCACTGGTCCTCAGCATTCATGACGAGGTGATCATGAATGCGCCCAAACAGGTTGCTCAAGAGGTGGCGGACCGAGTGGTCAAGCTGATGCGGAGACCAATGGATCCGGATGAGGAGCTGTTGATTGTCCCGCTGAAGGTGGACTACAAGATTGGTGACAACATGGCCGTGATCAAGTGAGGGCTATATGGACAAGTACGGAGTAGAGATAGACGAGCACGCTACGTGCCCCAAGTGCGGAAAGGAGACCAATGGTGCCGGACATTGCCCAGTCTGTGGGTCAGAGTTCGTGGAGAGAACTCGACTTCCAGATGGACCTGGAGAGGTACTTCCAGAGCCTGGAGACAGACGAAGGGATTGAGGATTATCTGTCCGTCGATCCGGACACGATCGACGTGGAGGAGTTCTTCCAGCAGAGCAACGCACGCAAGAGCGGTGTCCTCTCACCGTCTGGTCTATACTGCCCGAGGTACTTGTACTTCGGAAAGACCGAGATGTCGGCGGTCAGCAAAGTCAGAATGGACTCCCTCATCCTGATGTACTGTGGGTACATCTTGGGAAAGACCTTCGCCAAGCTGGCGGAAGCCATGTACGGAGGGGTTGCTGAGCATTGTATCAGTATTCCGGAACTTGGCGTCTTCGGGCATGCTGATTTTGTCCTGCCTCACGGAGGGGACACTCTTGTCCTACCACGCAAACCTGGGGTTTCGGTCGTGGAGTTCAAGACGTCCTCGGCGAATACCTTTCAGCGAAGCCCTGACTACTACAAGATGCAGCTAGCAACGTACGCGAAGGGAGTCGGAGCCGACCGTGCATACCTGGTCGTTTTCTGGATGGACAAACGCATCTTCCGGACGATCCGCATAAACATCAAAGAGTGGTGGTCGAAGGCGAAGGCGCGCTTTGAGTTGGCCAACAAACATGTCGAGCTTGGGGTCCCACCACAGCTACGGTCCGATAACGATCACTTGCACTGTCGGGACTGCAAGTTCAAGCATCACTGCTTCCCGAACATGAAGAGGTTGTTAAATGTCCGATGAAGGGAAGACAAAGGAGGAACCACGCGCCGGTCCGGATTACCCAGACTACGCTGAGGCAGCATTCCACTTCAAAGCAGGCTTCGAGACGTTGAGTCGACGGTACCGAATCGCCGAACAGATCGAGGCCAAGGTGTTCAAGGCCATCGGAGGGCAACCCAAGCGGCCGTCGAAGAAACTGCCCGGGGAGTCGTCCAGTACGAGGCCGGAAGAGGTGGTTACCTTGACAGACGAGTGGCTGGACTATCTTGAATTCGAGATCGCCAGGTGGGAGAATCTGGTGATTGGACTCGAGGAGATGGCCAAAGGCTTGAAGGGGGCCATCAGACGAGAGCACAGCCGGTTTGACAACACGGCCCAAGAGAACGAGGCCGTCTCGGATGTTCGCTTCGTCTCTTGCAACTCCGACCTGCTTCTGGCGCGGTCTCATCTCAACCTCTGGAAGGCAGCCAAGAAGGTTGCGACCAGACACAACAAAAAAGCCAGCAGGGCTTTGGAAAGGCAGTTGATTGCCGCGGCGAGTCGCAACGTTCCAAGGCGCCCCAAAGGTAAGTCGAAGTCCAAGCCCGAGGAGGCTGAGAAGGATGATGGCCGACATCGCAGCAGAGCAGCTAGGAGACCTGTCGGAGAGGCTACCTCCGTTCAGGATAAGGATTCTGCTGTGGAATGATGTCGGGTCCGTTCCGGACTCTGAGCTGATCAGGTCAGTGACGGCATACTGCATGAGCCTCGCACTTGGCACCATTGACGGTGCAAGAATAAACAAGCGTCTGGTCTCCAGCATAGAGTTCAGCTGGGAGCATGACAGTAAGCCTGGGGCTCACGTGGAGGTGGTTTATGGACAATGAGTTCGAGGAGATGATGCGTGCCGGGTACGAGGGGATGTTGGACGCAGAGCTACGGACCTGTGCCATCGCGGAGGGAGCTCGAGTTCCTGACTGGTACCCGACTGACGATATCATCGATGTGCTGGTCGGTAGACGTGATCCGGAACCGGACACCTTTGCCGAGCACAGAGCCAGGTTCAAAGCCTGGCTTCGGGAAAATTGGAGTTTTACAAAGGAGGCGCTCGACTGTGATGGAAACTGTGACAACCATCCCACCGAGCTCTTCATTCTGTGTCTCGTTCGCAGCGGCCAAGCAGATGAGTATTTCGAAGGGCTGCAAGACGGTACGACAAGGAGGAGATAGATGGCATATTCAGAAGAAGAGATGGCGAAGATCCAGAGGCTCTTCTCTTCGGTCTCCGAAGGGCTGGAGAAGGTCAATGACGAAGAGACCGAGCAGAAGGGAAAGGTCCTGGTCGCCATGAAGCGCAGCGTTTTCCTGCTCCAGCAGGAGCTGGGATACAAGAAGGGTGACGAGGACTATCGAGACTTTGTCGGCCTCGTGAAGATCTCCGGAGAGGAGGTCATGGAGTTCGCCAAAAACCTGCTCGCCGGCAAGAACTTCTCTGTCACCGACGAAGGCAAGATCGTCGAGGGGCCGCTCAAGGACGAGCCGAAGAAGGCCAAGAAGGCGAAGAAGGCCAAGAAGGCCAAGAAGGCGAAGAAGTCCGAGAAGAAGGTCGAGGAGAGGGTCGAGGAGAAGGTCGAGGAGAAGGTCGGGGAAGAGGAAGACGAAGGAGCCTCGTCATCGGTATCGGTTGATCTCTCAGAGGTCACTGCTCGTCTCGACAAGGTCGAGCGATCCCTTGCCAAGATCTCCAAGAAGCTGAGCGCTATCAAGGAGATCAACGAGAAGATCGACGCTCTCGTGGAGGCACAAAAAACGGCCCTCGATGTTTCGGAGCTCGAAGAGGAAATCAAGGAGGTGAGCGCCAAGCTCGACAACTTTCGTGATTCGGTGTGTGACGCCTTTTCGCAAGCCGCCGGCTCGTTCATGGCGTGAGGCCGATCCGGAGTTCCCCTATCCTCGGTTTCCGGAGGGGCTCCTGAAACTGTACGAGTAGCGTCAGTTTAGGCGGGTCTTCGTGGCCCGCCTTTTTCTTAGCTGTTCCTTGACGAATCCCCAGGTGTGGCGTACTCTTTCAGTGATTCTTTCTGGTATCTCAAGGAGCAAGTCATGAACATAGAAGCTGAAATCATCGGTCAGGGTTTTGCCGACGCTTTGGCGCAGGCTGCCCAGATTGAGGAGCTGGCGCCATACGCAGAGAAGGTTGCCAATTTCACAGCAGAGCATGGGCTCGGGTTCGAACCTGTCGAGCTGAAGGAAGGCCTGTCGGTGGAGGAGTACATCGAACAGGGTTTTCTGGACGAGTTGGGCAATTGTCTGGAGGCCGGTGGAGAGGTCCAGGATCTCTGCGAGAAGGTGGCCTACGAGATGTTGGTCGACGTGCTCACGGCGGGCGGTCACGAGGACATCGTCAAGACTGCCGAAGAGATCGCCGAGAGATACGGGGAGAAGGAGAACTTCGAGATGATCGCCAAGGTGGCATCCGAGAAGCTCGCCAAAGACATTGTGTTCGACGAGGGGGAGGTGCCGTTGGCCCGCTATAAGGATCCGGCGGCACTGTACCCGTCTCGTGAGAAGTTTCTGCGCGTCATCAGACGAGAGCGTGGGGCAGAGTCTGTGGCCGGCCAAGCCAAGCACAAGGAAAGGGCTTCATCGAAGACGTTGGCTGGTGTCGGGGCTGGAACGGGGGCTGGGGTAAAAGGCGTGGAGCGAAAGGGTCTAGCAGGCCTATACAGAGAAGGCATAACCAGACCGGGTACTGCGGCAGGCGCCGGAAAAACAACGGGAGCGGCCGGGCAAGTTGTTGCCGGAGCCGGCTCCAGGGCGAAAAAGAAGGGTGCTCCTTCACAGCCGACGACGAAGGCACCTGGGATGAAGGAGCAAGTCCTCAAGACTCTAGGCCTCGTCCCCAAAGATGTTGCCGGTGTCGCAGGTGCTGGAGCTTTAGGGGGCGCTGCACTTGGGTCCCTGGCCCGCAAGAAGAAGATCGTCGAGCAACCTGCTTCCGGCTTCCTCAACAAACTTCTCGGACGCGGCTCGAAGAAGGTCGTCAAAGTGCGCAGCCCGAAGCTGATGGCCCTGTCCGCTCTGCTTGGAGCCCTCGGTGCCGGTGGCGGAGCCGCTGGCCTGAAGGCTCTTGGTGGCGGTGATATAAGCGCCGGTGCCGAGAAGGCGAAGGGCGGAGTCGGTCAGGCACTCAAAGGCTTGATGGGGTGAGGACATGTCATTTCTGAAACAGGCAGTCATACGAAAGTTCTCTGAGCCCGACTCACCGTCGGCTTTCTCTCCCGAGAGGATCCAGGACGCGAAAAGCTGGGCCCGTTACCGGACTGAGGGGCCTTGGCGTAAGAAAAAGGACAAGGCTGTACGAGGGGCGCGAGAAGCTTTGTGGACGGCAAAAGGGCTTCGGGCCGCGAGGGCAGGTAAAGCTCCACAAGCTGCGCACCAAGCTACTATAGAAATAAAACACATCCGAGGTGAGAGAACCGGTAAAGCACTGCGTGGCGCGAGGGGCGCTGCACTTTCGGCAGCGGGTAGGAAGGCACCCATCGCAAAGAAGGCCACACTGGATAGAACGGAGAGGCGCAGGCAGCTTGCGAGCAAAACTGAGTCTCTCGCAGGTATCCTCAACGAGCTCAGGGGACTGGGAGTGAGGACCCTTGCCGGTAGTGCCGCCGGAGGTCTTGGAGGAGCTGCCCTGGGTGGTGCTCTTCGGAAGACCAAGATCAAACCCGTTGGACCCCCGAAGGGGGTGGTCGGTCCCATCTCCTTCAAGACAGTCAAGAAGCTTAGTCCCCTCCGCATCCTCGCTGGTGGAATCCTCGGGACCCTACTGGGTGGTGGTGTAGCCGGTGTTTCCGGTCTGGGCCCAGGCAACCTCCCTCGAACGCACGGTAGGGGTACAGCTGAGTGGGTGAAAAGGTTGATGACCGAGTCGAAGGCTTAGGTTGTATTGATGGCAGCAGACGAGCGATCCTCTGCTCTGTCTTCCGTGGCCGGGGGAGTTGTGAGAGCGCGTCGTGTACCACCAGTGGTCCAGGCGGCGAGACAGGCGGGGAGGTCTGCAGCACGAATTACTTCCCCAGCTCTGGCTGCCGGTCCTGCTGTGGAGACTGCCCGATCACGACTAGCGAAGGTGCTTCGGAGGGTGTTGGTGGGTTATGAGAAGACCTTCAAAAAGACGGCCCCCCGTCGGCTCGTCGAAAGTATAATGAACAATCCCGGTTTGGTTGGTGGATTAGCTGCCGTTCCAGTTGGCTATCTATTGGCACGAAGTGGTCTCCGCGGAGCGCTCGCCTCGTTTGGGGTGAGCAGTGGCAGTGCTTCTGCTGGGCTGCGTAGGCGAGCATTAGGGACTCTGATGCAGAAGAAAAGTGACGACAACATAGGTAGGCGACTAATGGAGGAGGGCTCCTACGAGGGGCTCACTGGGTTCCTTGGGGGTCTCAAACGCGTACTCCCGGAACATTCGATCTGGGATTTCAAGGCCAACATTCCTCCCTTGGGGAACGTTCCTGTGGCCGCAATTCCAGCCGCAGGGTTGGCCCCGGAGCTGCTCGCTCTTGGTGTCCTTGGAGGAATTGGCGGAGCCCGTGCCATCAAACGTCTTGGGGGCAGGGCTGCCGCTGTGCGGAGAGCGGCGAAGGTCAGAAAAATACAATCAGCGAGAGCGGCAGAGTTGAAAGAGATGTCCCCCCTCAAGCGCCAGGCGGTTTTGTTGAAAGAGAGGCTTCCAAAGACGGCCGCCGTGCTTCCTGATCCGAGGAACTTCACACCCGAAGAGATTGCTCAGGCCGGTGGAGCTACCGCGGGTGCCGGACTAGGGGCCCTTCTCGGTGGTGCGATCAGGAAGAAGGCCCCCGCGTTCAGGGGAGCCGAATACCTCGGGGTGACCAAGAAAGTGCGTTCCCCGAAGCGGATGCTGCTCGGTGCCTTGCTCGGGGCAGTGCCTGGGTTCTTTGCTGGGCAACAAGCCCTCAGCATTGCAAAAGGAACACCTCCGAAGACGCCGCTGGAACGCGTACGCTCCGCCGCAGCCCGAGCGGACACCCCATATCATCGGATTCTTGGCAAGTACCGCGAGCTCTCGTCACCGTCGCCCAGGACTGCTGGTGGACAGATGGGAGCCGGAGCCACACTGGCAAGCGCCGGTACGACCCACGCTAAGGGCCCACTCGGTAGATTGGTTGGGAGGCCACGACTCCCTGAGATGACAGCCAGTGCAAAGGCGAGGATTGGAAAGCGAAAGGCTGAAGGGGCGGCTCGTAAGGATATAATGCGCCGCCGACTCGAGGCGACGAGGGTGGAATCTACCCCCACAATCAAAAGGGAGGGGCACCTCGAGAGTGCCCGCAGGTCGTTGGGGGTCACCCCCGATATAATGGCGAAGCTAGAGGCGAAGCGGCAGAAGGGGCGGACCAGACGGGAAGCCCTCCGTCGTCAGCTAGAAACCAGACCCACCATGGAAAGTCTCGAAGGCATTCGTCATTCCATGGGGATCACACCAGAGATGAGAAGGAGAGAGCAGGCCGAGAAAGTGAGAGCGCAGATGCGCAGAGACGCAGAACGCCGCAGGCTCGAAGCTCAGATGGAACAAATGCGAAGGGCATCGGGAGCGCCACGTGGCTAACATCCTCCGCAGCATAACCAACATCTCCCGCATGGGCGGAGCCAAGGAATCCGTCGTCGGAGAGCTGCGCAAAGCGATCCCCCACCTCCGACGCGAGGCGAAGAACGTAGCCGCACCTCCGGCACTGGGCGAAACCATCGGCAAGATCTTACAGAAGCAGGCCTACTACAACCCCCTTCGCTCCGAGGGTACCGGCAGCCTCAAAGCCCTCGGTGGATACCACACCAATCCTTTCAAGCCCTCTCAGATGCAGGGGTACCAGAACGAGTTCGCTAGGGGCATCCGCCCACGAATGCAAGCTGCTGCCAGGTTGACGGACGCCCAGCGCGAGGCAGCTATGCGGCGTTGGATCAGGCAGGTAACCCAGACCGCCGGGACAGCGATTCCGGGTGCAGCCATTGGTGGCCTCGGTGGGCTGCTAGTAGGCGGCCCACTGGGAGCGGCTGGCGGAGCAGCCCTCGGTGGTCTTACTGGTGCTGCATATGGTGGTCGCGGACTGGCGCGGGACTGGATGGCACGAGAGGTCGGGATCTAGCTACTTCTTCTGGGCTTCACGAGCAGCAAAGAGGGCAACGAGGCCGTAGGGGATTCCCCCTCCAGCACTTGCCAAACCTCGAGCCAGAGCCCAAGGCACACCCTTCACCCCTCGAGTCGCTTGTACTTTCGCCGGCAGCTTCTTGAGTGCCTTCGCAAGGGCGGACTCCAGGTTCTTCTCCGCCAGACCTTTGAGGCTACCGACGCCCAGACCAGCGAGAGCGGCGGTGGCCAACGTCTTGGCAGTACCACCCTCCTCTCTCTTCTTTCCGGCAGCCTTGATCAGCTCCTCGCCCGACTTGCCGATGGCCTCGCGGATCATCTCCTCGTAAGGATCTTTTGGCTTCGAGAGCAATTGGCGGATCTTGTTGGCCAGTATCGAACCGCCCACCGCTCCACCGATGGTCCCAGCGGTCCTCCCTCTCATCATGTTTGGGGTGATCGTACCCAGCGGCTTGCGTGCCAGGAGCCTGTCGATGAGCTTCTGGGAGATGGTGCTGCCTGCCAGGGCTCCAGCGGTGCCGGTCCCGGCGGTAATGGCTGTTTCTTTGAAGTCGCTCATGGCGTGGGTCCTTATGGCCAGTCGAACCAGTACGTCGTTGAGATATCAAAAGGAAAGCCGCCATTTGCTATATCGTTCCGACTTTCCACCATAGCAATACCCTGATAGATTCTAAAGGTCGCGGATGAGGTCACCTGCGGTACCCAGGAGGTCGGAGGGGAGCCTAGAGCAATCAACGGGGCGCCCATGTGCAAATGCATGACACAGCCGGGGTTGATAATAGCAGGAACACAACCCTTCGCATTCGGTGGGGATTCCGTCAAGCTATCAGAAGAGCTAATATACACATCTATAATTCCAGGCGAGATGTCAGTGGCGTCGGTTATTGGGTAGATCCCTCTGTTCGAGCCCTCGTCTATCCAGAGGTAATCACCGAGAAACGGGACATTGAGATTATCCAACCCGTAGTCGTAAGGGTCGTGGTAGATGATCTGTTTTGAAGACAGAGTACGGCTCACTTCATCGGCATGTCTGGTCATCCTGACCAAGTACTGGTAGTTTCCGCCGCTGGTACCGACCTCTGTCACATCCGATATGTTCAGCTTTGGAGTCCACGAGGGAATGTACACACCGGTGTCTGATTCGAAGACCGGCATGGACATTGGGACTGGGAGGGTTTTGTTCTCAGCAACATAGGCGTAGTCGCTGATGGTATACGGAATTGTGAATGGTTGCCCAAGGCCACCATCCAGGTAGTCGGTCGTGGCTACTCCTGGGACTGAGGAGGCGCTGCTCTGTAGTTGTCCAACATATTTTATGGTCGTTGCTTCCGAGGAGAACGGACCGACCTGCCTGATAATGTGTGCTGGAAACAGACCATGTGTTCCTGCACCTCCGATCGACCAGCACCCCAATCCCATTCGTACCCCATGGAAGAGGTGACCGCCGGTGACAGGTATCTGAAACGTTAACTCTTCCGCGTCTCCATTATTGGCGTCCACCTCGAGGTGCCTCTGATCGAGAGCAAAGTCTGTGTCATCGTATGACCAGGCCGTCGTTCCACCGATGATATAGTAATTCTCGAGTGGGATCGGGATTGCTCTCAGAAGTCCAGTGGCTGCAGAACCGCTCCAGAATGGAAAACATTTACTCTCGTGCAGCTTCCTGGTCGTTTCCGCGTACCCGGAATCGTTCCTGGCAAACCCGGTGATGTCACTTACCCAACTCTTCTTGAATCTTGTGTCGGCGAGGCCGCTGACGTGTGTGTAGCCTCGGTCCGTCTCTGAGCTATCCAGCGGAGCGAGGGTCTCCAAGACCTTCGATGACCCACTCTCTACCATTCCAGTGGACAGTTCATACGCTGTGTCCAATTCGATGATGGGATACGGCTCCGTTCTCTCTGTGAAGGGAGTAATCCTCTCAGTCAACAGAGACTGTGCACCGGTGATCGCATAGTCGGAATCCACCGTTGCGTCGGCCTTGGCGAAAAAGAAGTTGTTTCCTCCATCATCGACAGCTGCATAAGCAACTCCGTCTGATCCAGTTATCTCTGCTCGAATAGCTGCGTAGCTGAAGTCAACCACAGAGTCGGCGCTCTCGACATTGATTCCGTAAGCACTGTCGTATGTGTCGGTACTGAGGTCGGAGTCGATCTGAATGGCACGAATGTGGTCTCCAGAGACTCCTGAGCATGTGTTCTTGATATACAAACCACTGGCCGTATGGTCACTCGTCCCATACATACTCAGGCGAATACCAGAGCCATCGATTCCAGGACTCCGACACTCGACGTCAATAGCGTGCCCCTCCTCGTTAAACGCAGCTCCGTGTGGGACTCGCCGGACTCGCAGAGCAGCTGGGTTACCACTTTCACTGAGGGATGCGTTGGCATCGGAGAGATCTCCGATGATCACAGGACGATACAGAATGGTGAATACAACAGTCTGATCGGCCGTGAAATCAGTTGCTGGGGAATCGTCGATCTCTGCAAATCTGATGCCCGTTGAGTCGACGTTGATTATTCTGTAGAGCCCAGCGTTATCCGCGTCTAGGGGCGTCGCTCCTCCTGGACGGAGCTCTATATGGAAATCAGTCCACTCAAAGTCCCCCTTTGTGAATAGATCCCATGAGGACAGGGAAAGGTCAGTGATACCTGTAGGTTCGACGCGAATGTTACCATCGGTCTTGATCGTTCCAGCATGGTTGACATACAGGGTCTCTCCGTTGTTAGGACCCGCAATAGGGTACCTTCCCTCGAACAGACCCATGTAACCCCGGTCCTTTGCAAAAATAGTTTCTACAAAACTAATCTCCGAGGAGGTGTAGGCGTTTACTTTCCACTGCTCGTAGTTATCGGTTACCTCTTGGCCAGTTCCTCTTCCCACACGGAATCGGGGATAACTGTCTGTGTCGACACTGGTGATTTCAAAAGCATTGGAGCAGTCAGATATCAGGCGTAGCAGGTTCTTTGTGAAATCGTAGTCGTCGTTGTTGGACTCCTGCGCCGTGATCAGAGAATCGCTGTAGATCCCCTCCCCGACAACGAAGATCGGCTTCGAGGTGAGTGCGTGCCCTGAGTGGGAGGCGCCAAAATCCACCGCACCGCCATCAATGTCTGAGACAGTGAGCACATCGTTTGGAACTCCAGACGAAACGTCGGTGACCAGGTAGGTTCCGAGGTCTGCCGGGGTTCCACTTTCCACCACCTCTATAATGGAGGGCACGATATGGTCTGTTGTGTTGGTCAGTGTGTAGTCGTTCCAGTAGGACGATTTCGCTCCGAACGGGACCGTGATGGTATCGTTCTCCAAAGTTACACCCAAGTGGAAAACTCCAACAACGTCAGTGAGCCCTCTCCTGACCATCAGAAATGAGCTGAGGTTTGACGTACCAATGATGTTGTGGAAGATGGTTCTCTTCCACTCCCCTCCGTAGTTCGAACCGTCGTACGGGGGAGATCCACTGATGGTCATTCCCGTTCGCTTGTTGTCATCTCCCCACACAGATAATGAACCGATATCCCCGAGGTAGAGCTCGACTGGCCCGCCGTCCACTGCAATGTGCCGCCCAGCTCCCTCCACGTCACTGACGGCATCGTACGCCTCGTCCAAGGACATGGCCCCATTTCCCATATACATGGAGTTGGCACCCATGAAGAGGCCCCCGGCCGCTGGGAGCGTTGTGGCTTTCCCGATGACGAGGTAGTAGGTGTCAGCATCGGAAGGGATGGCTGTTGAGAAGGTGACCCGGCAGTCCGGCAAGAACATCCCGTTTCCGCGAATGGTGCACCCGGACGGCATGTCGTTTGGGTCGAGACCCACTCGTCCGGTCGGTCCGTTCTCTATCGGAGAACCGTCGTTCGAAATCAGGTAGAGCCTGTTGTTCGTGGTATCGACATAGTCGATCATGTACGTCCCGTCGTTCGTATCTGCAGTCAGGACGCAAATGTCACCCTCGCTGATCTTAGCTACGTCTGCTGCTGGAGCAGAGATCGTGATGAAGCTTCGCGTGATCTCTGTCACTGTGGTGGGTTCAATGATGGCGAAGTTGTCGGCGGTATTGTCACAGCGGGTCCAGGTACCGCCGGGGACGTTGTACTCAATCAGAGTTGACTCTAGCAGTGTGGCCCCTGCGTAATAAAGTTTTCCCTCTTGGTTGACAATGGCGGCGTAGTTGCGCAGGCCTATTGCAGCTGCGTTGGGAATGTTGTGAACGTAGTAGCGACCGGACAGGGTGTGGGTGGTCGCCGCGTCCGTGAGCTCGACCATCTCCGGAAGAGCAACCTCTTGCATCAGCTGCCAATGGGAGTAGTCCCCACTCGCCGCCACGTTCCCGATGGCTCGGTTCAAAGCCCGCGCCATCAGCGGCTCGCTGGTGCTGACCATCTTCGTGCCCGAGGGGTTCGTCTCTGTCACCCCCGCAATGACGTTCGTGGGGGAGTCGTCCCCGAGGTAGACACGGGTGTTCCCCACCATCTGGTGAAGAGTTTTGTAGTCTTCGGGCATAGTCTACTCCTAGAAGCCCAGCAGCGGGACAGTTTCCATGAACGTGTTTACGGGGAATGGAGCTCTCTGCGCCTGCCCGATAATAAGGTAATCGCCTGCGTCTGTCTCCGCGCTGAAGGTCACCCTCGGGTTTATGAGAATGTACCCATTGCCGACGATATCAACACGGTCCTCGGTACCGTTTGTCGTGTCGAGCCCTATTCCACCGTTGCCATTGTCACCAATAGCAATCGGCTCACCATCGTCACTCAGCACAGTCAAGACCTGTCCAGACACGTCGTCGACGAGGTACTCCCCTTCATTGTTTCCAGTAGTAACAGAGACAATATCTCCAGCTGAGACGAGGGAGAGATCAACAGTACCCGGGAAGGTCATGGTGTTTCTACCCATGGTGGGTAGGTCAGCGCCGGTGAGGTTGAAAACGATGTAGACGTACGTTCCGGGTGGCTTGTTGTCGCACCGGGCGTAGCCACCACCGTTGTCGAAGTCGATTTGTGTGACAGTTTCCACCTGGACATTCCAGGAGCTATCGACAACCTTCGTGTAGTCACCTAGAGAGTAGCCGCCGGTATACCCCTGGGCCCAGAAACGTCCGGTCAGTTCAAATGTTGAAACTTGCCCAATTGCCACCCGGGTGGGTACGATAATCTCCTGCCGCTGGTTCCAGTATAGACGGTCCGCATTCGCCCCCACCCCCGAGAAGGCCCTATTGAAGGCCCTCGAGGAGGCTCCCTCACCGATGGCAAGCATGGTGGTACCGGTCGGGTTGGTCGAGTCGACCGACCCCCCGATGACGTTGGAGGGGGCAGAGTCCCCAGGGTACACCCTCGTGTTTCCCGCTATCTCCGGAAGGCTTTTGTATGCCATTGTCGATCCTTATGTTCTGAACTCCCAGATCACCTCGAGGCCATTGGAAGGTGTCTTTGTCACGGGAGCGGCAGTGCAATAGGCGAGGACGGCACTGGTGAACAGCCCATACTCGGAAACGGGAACACTTGTCCCAAACGTCGGCTGAGCAGCGAAGGAGATCTCCTCACTGGTGAACAGTGTCCGAAAGCGGATTGCAAAGGCCGAGGGTTTGTAGTCCAGGTAGTAGGAGTCATCCCCTACCGGCTGAGGATCGATCTGTTTCATCCAGTAGGTGGCATCCACCTTGGCCGGAGCCTCAAGCCCCTTGGCGTTCACCGTCTCGTATAGTACTCCTGGGCCTGGAGGCACGGCAGTCTGCTTGTTGCCACTCGTCCCCACTCCAATGTAGCGAGGGCGGTGCTGGTCGTAAGCATAGCCGTCACCACACGCTATTGAACCGCCCCCGTCCCCGGTATGGGCAGCCGGAAAGATGGTCACCGCCAGCAGGTCCCTGTGCCACTGCCTTCCGATATTGACCACAATATTGTGGTCTCTGGCGACCTCCAGCGTCTCCCCAGTATCTAGATCCACAGTCCTGGCGAAGACATTGACCTTGTACCGGTTCAGCCCCATCATGGCGTCAATTCCAGCTGCGAGGGCCTCGTCGATGGAACAGCCGGCCTCTCGAGCACGCTGCAGCAGCCCCTGCGAGACAGAAACCTTCGTCCTGCCTCCAGGTGGCTCATTCCAGGAGATGTTTTCTACTTTATGCATTGTGCCCCTCCGAGGCCATGATAGCACAGACTAAAGGTCAGAGGCGATGTCGGCGTCAGCTAACGTCTTCAACCAACCCCAGACTGTCGACTGGTTCACCCAGCCGTTGAACGTTGAGACGTCCGAAGAGCTGAGGTACCACCCCTTCGTTCCTACAGCCTTGCCAGTCGCGTCGCAGAACATCACCTCAACGTAGATCTGTGGAACTTGTGGTTCGATCTCGATCTTGGTGATCTTCACGTCCGTTGCAGTCGCTCCCCACAGCTGCGCGTAGGGTGTTGTCAGTGTTCTGTCCCATGCCATGGTCTATCTCCTTGGTAGGTTCGAGCCCGAGCAGACGGTTCGTCATCTCGATCGCTCGCCGATGATTGGCATACTAGGTAATCCTCTTCAATACGAACCAGACCTTCATGACCAAGGTATCGGCGTCGTCGTTGGTCCCGTTGGCATCGGTGGTGATCTCGAGCTCGTCGCCGTAGGCGGCCTCGTAGTTTGCTATTGTGATGTCCGTCGTGGACTCCTGCCAGGAGGTTTCAGCTACGGCGTCGTCAGTACCGAGAACATCGGAGTTGGCGATCTGAAAGTTGACCCGTGGCTGGGCTGCACCCGAGTCTTGCGACTCCACGATGTGACTGACAGCCACACAGAATGCCGGTCCCATGTCCCACTTATCGGGGGTAAAGGCGTCGTTCGTCAGCAGATCCGTGTCTGCGGCATTGGCAAATTGGCCTGGTACTTTGTAGTAACGGACGACCAGATGATTCATCGGGGCATACTGGAGCTCGTCGTCATAGCTGGTCGTCATTGGGGCGCCACGCAAGATCACCGCCAATGTAGTTGTTCCGCTGACTGCCGACACAAACCCATAAACCCAGGTGCCAGCAGTCGCTCGATACCGAATCGGACGGCCGGGCACGAACACTGCGTCGGTTAAGTCATCTCCGGTGATGTCGAACTCGTTGTCCGCCTGACGACTCAAAGACCCTTCGTGCGGTACTGTCCGCCACGGGTCTTGGTCTGACATTATCATGAGGGCCTCCTATGCACTGTAGTACAATTCCCAGTCGCCGTACCACGGGGCCTGGACGACCCACTCTGACGTGTCGACAGACATGATGGTCACCCAGTTACCGATCGTCGCAGACCTGATTCCAGCCGTACCACCGCCGGCTGCCTGTGAAGCGTCACCCATTCTGATAG
>WOR8_10000363_pt1 | contig 47583 bp, 46 predicted proteins | sample DeeMarSeWOR38_10_FD_19890 | JGI IMG/M metagenome (IMG submission 19890)
TTCTATCATTCATACACCATTTAGAATATATCCAATGCTCTAGAAATTGCCATCTCCCCTCTATATTCAGGTAATATGATTGGAGCAGATTTCTTTGTTTTAATATTTGCCTTCTCAAGCATTTTATTATATTTATCAAGATGACTCAGTGTTAATTTACCAATTTTTGCTTTTTTAACATATTTTGCAGCATATATTCCTGAACGTCTACCAAATACGTTAAAATCAAGAAGGGAATTTCCCATTAATCGATTTTTTCCATGGACTCCGCCAGACACCTCACCTGCTGCAAATAATCCTGAAATCTTAGTTTCAGTTTTTTCATTAATCTCTATTCCACCATTTTGATAATGCAGAGTTGGATATACTAGAATTGGTTGTTTTGCCATATCAATTCCAAATCGCTTGAATTTTCTAACTTCTCCAGCTAATTTTGTTTCTATAGTTCCTTCTCCATGAATTATTTCTATCATAGGCGTATCAAGCCATAAACCAGGCATACCTGTTGGGGTTATGATTCCTTTACCATCTTTACATTCCTTTATTAGAGCTGCAGATTCAACATCACGGGGTTCTAAAGGAAAAACAAAAGGATCTCCAAATTTATTCAATGGTATAGCTCCAAGTCCTCTAATTTTTTCTGTTGAAAGTATTCCAACTAGTGGTTCTGGATATGCATCACCTGTAGGATGTATTTGAATTGTATCTAAATCAAGTAAATTTGCTCCTACATGATATGCCATTATAAGGCCATCCCCTGTTGCACCATAATGGTTGGTTGTTGGATAATTTGCAAGATGTAATCTTCCACTACCACCTGTTGCAAGAATAGTTGCTTTTGCACGAATAACATAATATTCAAATGTTTCAAGATTGAAGGCAACTCCACCTGCAACCTGTCCTTTATCATCCATTAATAACTCTGCTACAGGACAAAATTCTAAAACAGGGATTTCAAGATTTCTTGATTGATCTCTAATATTTCTCATAATTTCCATACCAGAGTAATCCTTACAGCTATGCATACGATTACGACATGTTCCACCACCGGACAACTCTTGGAATTCACCATCCTCATAACGATCATATAAAACGCCTAGCTCTTCATGCCAATTGATAATACCTGGTGCATCCAATGCAAGGGCTCTTGCAAGTTCAGGTTTATTAGTAAAATGTCCTCCTCCATAAATATCAAGATAATGCAACGCAGGGTTATCCTCAGGTCTATCAGCAGCTTGTATACCACCTTGTGCCATCATAGAATTGGCATCGCCATGGCGAAGTTTTGTTACAATCAAAATTTTATCCTTTGGAATTCCTGATTCATAGGCAAACAATGCTGCAACTGTTCCTGCACCACCACCCCCAATAATAAGTAAATCTACGTCATAATCAATCTTACTTAGATCAACATCCTTTGGGTCTAAAACAGGTTTTGCTTCTAGGAGATCAACAATTCCATTGTATAATAACATCCCTTTATCTATTCCAACTTTTAACTCCCTTTTTGTACCTTTCATATAATCTGGGTGATATTTACTTAACATCTCCTCTCGTTCTTTCATAGACATAGGTTTCACTGGTTGAGATAAATTTTTCTTTCGTTTCTCTTCTACCAGTTTAATAGATTTTAGCATGTAATCGGGATAGCCTTCTGTGACCTCCATTTAATCACCTTCCTTGCTTGATTCTTCTGCTTCGATCTTTCTATTTTTATATAGCTCCATAATTTCGCTTCTATTCATTTTCATCATTTTTTCAATTTCTGTATCATACTTTCTGTTTTTTATCTCTTTAAGTCGATCTGCTAGATTTTTAGATTTAATATCAAGATACTTTCCTCTCAATCTTCTTGCAAGTTGTGAAACATGATAATGTTTAATATCTGCTGGACATCTCATTGCACATAAGCCACATTGAATACAATCAAAAGATATCTCAGCACATTTTGAAATATCCCCCCTTATAGCTCTTTGTATGTATTTCATTACCTCAATATCCTGAGGACAGGATTTTGTACAAGTATTACATGAAACACATCTTGCTATCTCAGGGTAAAACTCTAAAATTGTACTATCAGTTGGCTCAATTTTATTAATGTCATAATCAGCTTTTGAGGCAGGTACAAAAGGTAGTTGAACAAGATACATTTTATCTTCAACAACTTTTTGGCATGCTAAATCAAAACCAAGTTTTTGCTCATCTTCTTTTCTATATATAGTTGAGCAAGCTCCACAAAAACCAGCTCTACAGCCACACCCTCTAATATATCTATATCCTGCATATTCTAAGGCTTTCATAATTGTTAGACCAGCTGGAACCCTGTAACTTTTACCCATGATAAAAACTTCAACAGTTTCTACTTTTTTTTCACTGTTTTTTGATTTTTTCATTTTTGGCTTTTCTAAAAGAACTTGTTCTTTTTTATTCATGGTCAAAACCTCAAAAATAAGTTAAAATAAGATTTTTTTATTTTATTTACTACATATGAGTTACTAAGTATATGGACTATCACCAAATAGGATCCTCCCATTTTACTTAGATAATATATGTAAGTAATATCTTATAAAGTTTTTGGAAATAATTATCATAATAACAATGGAGTGTTACAATTTTGATAATTTGGTAATAATTTATAACTTTCTTGCTCTAAATATCAAAATTTATTATGGATTTTATTTTATTGAGAAAAAAGTTTATATTTAAATTGCTCATTCTTTGTTATATGAGTAAGATAGAACTTAATGATAAAGAAAAACTTATGCTTTATGGTATAATAAAATATCCTCATCTTCATGATAAACAACTCTCAAATATACTTGGTTTAAAACACTCTACTGTTACAACTATCAGACATAGGCTGAAAAAAAATGAATATTTTCGGAAACTAATAGTTCCAAAACTTCAAAGCATGGGCTGTGAAATGTTGGTAGCTATATATACTCATTTTAGTCCTTTAATTCCATTAGGTGAAAGAATTGATATTACTGAAAAAGCAATCGAGGTTTTTGATGAGATATTTTTATCTGTCGGTGAACAGGATAAGGGTTTTTCATTAAGCTTATCAAAGGATTATGCAACAATTGGTAAAATAAACGATATTCGAACACAAACTTTCGGTGGACGTGGTCTTTTAGAAGAAGAATATCCCAATACAGTAATATTTCCTTTTGAAATCAGTAAAATTTATCGTTTTTTTGATTACTCTTCGTTATTAAAAAATTGTTTTAAATTAAATTTAGATTTAGATATAGAGTCAAATTTTGAAATAGTTGATTTTATCAGTAACCAAAATGTTATATCAGACACTGAAAAAAATGTTTATTGTATGTTGGTAAGCTATCCTGAACTCTCTGATAGTGAAATTGGTAGAGACTTGGGGGTATCCAGACATACAGTTTCTAGATTACGACGTAAGTTTGAAAAAAATAATTTGATGAAAAAAATCTCAATCCCTAATCTTGTAAAATTAGGTTTTGAGATATTAACATTCAACCACATTCAATTTAATCCTAAAAATCCACCAAATATGGATAATGATGAAGCCGCTTTATTAATGAGTGACTCGACAGTATTTTTTGCAAGTAGAAGATTTGAAGCTGTCATTATTTCAATTTATAAAGATTATGAGGATTATAAAACAGACATGATGAGGATTATTCAAATTTTAAAGGAAAATCAATGGATTGCAGATGATCCTGTAATTAGAACATATGGTTTAAAAACAATGATATTTATCAAAGATTTTAAGTTTGCACCTATTGCCAGCAAAATTGTGGGTTGTGATTTCTGGGTAAAAAAGCTCTTAAATATATGAATTTGTATTCAGGGTCCCATGAAACTTTTTGAGTATCGGGGGAAGGAACTGTTTAATAATTACGGAATTTCAGTTCCAAATGGAAGGCTAGTAAAAGACAAAAATGATTTTTCTGGGTTAAATTTTCCTTTTGTTCTAAAGGCTCAAGTTCCTATTGGGGGACGTGGTAAGGCTGGAGGAATAAAATCTGCTGAAAACTTAAAAGATGCAGAGGAGAAGTTTTCAAAGATCATGGGAATGGATATAAAAGGGTATAAGGTTAGAAAAGTGCTTGCTGAGGAAAAGGTGGATATTAAAAAAGAATTATACTTGAGTATAACTCTGGATCGTTCTAAAAGAATGCCTCTTATTATGGCTAGCGGTGAAGGTGGAATGGATATCGAAAGTGTTCCAGATAGTAAAATCTTCAAGGAATGGATAAATCCATTAATCGGGATCCAACCCTTTCATTTACGATCAATAATTACAAAACTTAAACTTGAAAAAGAGGATGGAAAAGAGATTGCTAAGGTTATATCTAAAATCTATAAGCTTTTTAGAGAATATGATTGTGAGCTTGTTGAAATAAACCCTCTAATAATAAAAAAGGAAGGGGGAGTTATGGCACTTGATTCAAAGATTAATATAAATGATGATGCAATGTATCGCCATCAAGATATTGAACCTGAAGTCGTTGAATTAACTCCCCTTGAAAAAGACGCTAAAGAAAAAGGTATTGCTTTCATTCAACTAAAAGGAAACATTGGTGTAATTGCAAATGGTGCTGGTTTGACAATGGCAACACTTGATGCTTTAACAAATTATAATGGAAAAGGTGGTGTATTTTTAGATCTTGGAGGAACAGATGATCCTGAAAAGGTTAAGCAAGCTTTTGAACTTATGAAAAAAGCAAAGCCAAAGGTAATATTTTTAAATCTTTTTGGTGGAATCACAAGATGTGATACAGTTGCTAGAGGTGTAAAAGATGTAATTACAAAGGAAGGAATCGACTGTCCTGTGATAACTCGTATTAAGGGTTGTAATGAAGATCAAGCAAAGGACATTTTGAAAGATGCTGGGCTAATTACTGGTACAACTTTACAGGATGCTGCCCAGAAATCTTCTGATTTAGCGAGGTGAAAAAAAATGGCGATTTTTGCAGATAATAATTCCAAGGTTGTAGTTCAAGGAGCTACTGGTCATCAGGGAGTTTTTCACATTGGAGCTATGAAAGAATTTGGAACCAAGGTTGTTGCTGGTGTAACACCTGGTAAAGGTGGCCAAAAGGTGGAAAACGTTCCAATTTTTGATAATGTTTTTGATGCTGTTGACAAAAGAGATGCCAATACTTCTTTAATATTAGTTCCAGCGCGTTTTGCAAAAGATGCGGTCTTTGAAGCACTTGATGCAGGGTGTAAAACTGTCGTAGTAATAACTGAAAATATTCCTTTTCATGATGCAATGGAGTTTGTTCATTATTCGAAATATAAAAACGCTGTTTTGATAGGACCGAACTGCCCAGGTATTGCAAGTCCAGGAAAAACAAAGATTGGGATTTTACCTGGTCAGATATTCAAAGAGGGAAACATCGGAGTTGCCAGTCGTTCAGGAACCTTAACCTATGAAATCGTGAATTCTCTAACTGAAAAAGGTATTGGACAAAGTACATGCGTGGGACTTGGCGGTGATCCTATTATTGGAACAACATTTATTGATTCTTTAGATGCCTTTGAAAAGGATAAGGAGACAAAAGCAATTGTATTAGTTGGAGAAATTGGAGGAACAGCTGAGGAGGAAGCAGCTGAACATATAAAGGAATATATAACAAAACCAGTTTTTGCATTTATCGCAGGAAGAACTGCACCACCTGGTAAACGTATGGGTCATGCAGGAGCAATAATTGCTAGGGGAAAAGGTACAGCTGAATCAAAAATAAAGGCTTTTCAGAAAGCAAATGTTGAGGTTGCTAAATTTCCAACTGATATTGCTGATATTATTGAGAACTCGATATAATCTCTACTTAAAAGACTCATTAATTCTCTTGATTGCTTCATCAATATTTTCTATAGTTGTAGCATAAGAAAATCTAAGGTACCCTTCTCCATAAGGACCAAAAGCTGTACCTGGAAGGCATGCAACTCCTGCGTTATAAAGTAAATGATCTGCACACTCTTGTGAATTCATACCAGTTTCCTTAATGTTTGGGAACGTATAAAATGCACCTTTTGGCGATAAACAACTAAATCCTGGAATTGAATTCAAACCTTTAACAATCTTGTCTCTTTTTATCTTAAATCTTTTCATCATCTCATCAATAAATCTTTGATCACCAGTCAAGGCTTCAATACCTGCCCATTGTGTAAATGCTGCTGTACAGGATATTGCACTTACCAGATAATCCTGTAGTCTTTCTGCCAATTTTACTGGAGCGACCATATAACCAAGACGCCAACCTGTCATTGCAAAGTATTTTGAGAATCCATCAAGTAGAACAGACCTTTCCTTTGCTTCATCTAACAATGTTGGGGTATAATGCTTTGTTTCATATGTCATTTTAGAGTATATTTCATCAGATACAACAAAAATATCATATTTCTCAGCAAGTAATGCAACTTCTTCAAGTTCAGATTTGGTCATGACAGAGCCAGTTGGATTTTGAGGTGAGTTTACAATTATAAGTTTTGTTTTATTGGTAATTCTTGATTTTATATCATCAGGGTTCATCCGAAATTCGTTATCCTCTAGAAGAGGAACAAGAACACTTTTTGCCCCAAGCGAGGAAGTGACTGACCCATATGTTGGATAACCTGGATCTTGAAAGATTACTTCATCCCCTGAATTTACAATTGCAAGCATTGAAAAAAATATACCAGGTTTTAAACCAGGTGTAATCAAGATTTGATCCAAATCAGGCCTATAGCCTCTGGTTTTTTCAATTTCATCTTGAACAGCTTTTCTAAGGTCAAGAATCCCTATAGATGGAGTATAATGGGTCTTTTTATCTTTTATTGCCTTGATTCCTGCATTGACAATATTTTCTGGTGTTTCCATATCTGGTTCGCCAATTTCAAAATGAAGAATATTTCTACCTTGGCGTTCAAGATCTTGAGCTTTTGAAAGCACCTCAAATGCCGCCTCACCATAGATTCCTTCTGCACCCTTACTGAGTTTTGGCATAATAATCACTTTTTATAAAATCCCTTTAGAATATTTTTCAAGTCCGAGTTCTTTAAGTTTTTTAATTGTGGGAATGCCTTTCTTATTCCATCCGCGAATAAAGTAGTACTCCTCTAAGCATTTATTAAATTCATCCTTTTTAATTAATACTTCCTTTGCATTTCCCTTAGTAAATGAATCCTTAAATAGACGTACAGGTAAATTATCATTATTGGTATCATGTCCTTCTCGTAAGTTGAATAATCTTATTAAATTCCAAATCCTCTCACCACATTTCAAATAACTTTCAACAGTATGATTAAAACCTGAGGCAAGATTCCACATATCTACACAATTTTCTTCTGAAATGGGTGCAAAATCACATAAAACAAGTGAAAAAAATGCTGCCCGTTCGTCCTGGACATCTTTTACAATCTGGGCCTTATTTTTAAATGAAAATCTTTCAAGTTCAGGGTCATAAAGTTCAGCTTTAACAGTCCATGCCCGTTGATGACATGCACCTCTATCTGAAGTTGCATAAGCAAGACCCATCCCAAATGTGCCTCTAGGATCATAACCAGGTATTTCTAAACCATTTACATGAACTGCAAAATTTTCTGAGCCTTTCCCTATCTTTCTTGAAGCGTTTTTTACACCATCGCTTAAAATTTCAGCAATTTTTGTTTTTTTATAAGCAATATCCTCAATTAGTATTGCAAGCTGCTTTGCTTTTCCCCATCCAATCTTATTGTCATTTAATTCTTTATCTGAGATTATACCCTTCTCATATGCCTCAATTGCAAAACCTAGGACACCTCCTAAGGTTATTGTGTCCATACCAAGTTCGTTACATCTGCTATTTAGGTAAGCAACATCCTCAATTGAGCCCATTCCAAGGTTTGAACCCATTAAAGCTATAGTCTCGTACTCTGGTCCTATCAAAGATACACCTTTAAAAGGTCCAGTTTTTATAGATGAATGATTCCAGCAAGCAATAACACAGTTAAAACATGCTCCACCTTTATCAACAATTCTATTTTGCATTGTTTCAGCATTTATATTTTTTGCATATTCAAAAAAACCTTCTTGATAATTTTTAGTAGGAATGAAACCTTCTTTGTTTATCAAATCAACCCAGTAAGGTGTACCAAACTTACGTCTTTTTGGAACAAAATCATTTTCCTGAATCTGCTTTAGGACTTCTTTTGTCTTATTTTTATAGCCCTCTGAATCATGGATTGGTATTTTATTTGTACCCCTAATTGCAATTGCTTTCAAATTTTTTGAGCCCATCACCGCTCCAGTTCCACCACGACCTGCATGTCTGTGACCATCAAAAGTGATTGAAGAAAATTTCACAAGATTTTCTCCTGCAGGACCAATTAAGGCAGTTCTATATTTACCAACAATTTTTTGAAAGTGGTTATGGGCATATAAACACTCCATACCCAATAATTCTGATGCATTTTTAAATTCAATATTATCATCATTAATCACAATTAAAACATACTCATCAGATTTACCGTTGATTATTATAATATCCCATCCAGCCTTTTTCATCTCCATAGCAAAAAATCCACCAAAATGTGAATCAACAAAAAGACCGGTTTGAGGAGATTTCGTAACAACAGTTCCCCTACCTGATGTCTGTGCAGATGTTCCAGTCAAAGGTCCTGTTGTAAATATTAAAATGTTATCTTTTGAAAGCGGATCAGTTCTTGGAGAAAGTCTATCAAATAATATCTTAGCTCCAAGTCCTTTGGCACCAATAAATTTTTTTGCATCTTCTGATTTTATTTTTTCATATTTTGTAGACTTGTTTTTCAAATCAATTACAAGTATATTTCCAGTATATCCACCATTCATACGATTTAACCCCAATTTTATTTTTTCCTATTTATTTCCAATAAATCAATAAGAATTGCAAAACCAGTCTCACGGCGACCTGCACCTGGGCCAACTATTGTAACAGGTCCTAATTCATCAGTGATAAATGTTAGAGCATTAGTAGCACCTGAGACACCTGATAAAGGATCATTGAGAGGTAATTTTTTTGGACCAACACTTGCCTTTACAGATCCATCGGATTGTATCTCTGCACTACCGATAAGCTTCCATCTTTTACCTTCAGATTTTGCTTTTTCAATATCTTCTATTGATATGTCAGTTATACCTTTCCTTTTTACATTATCCCAAGTAATTTTTTTTGCTAAAACAACATTTGTCAAAATCACTACTTTTCCTAAAGCATCAAAGCCTTCAACATCACCTGTGGGGTCTGCCTCAGCATAGCCTAGTTCCTGGGCTTTTTTTAATGCAACCTCATAAGATTTTCCTTCTTCCATTTCATTGAGAATATAATTTGTAGTTCCATTAAGAATTCCTTTGAAAGCTGTAATATTATTTCCAGCAAGTGTACATCTTACTAGATTTAGAGCAGGAGTTCCTGATAGAACCACACCTTCAAAGCCGTAATGAATATTTTTTGATTCAGCTAACTTCAATAATTCGTTAGATTGTTTTACAACTGGTCCTTTGTTTGTGGATATTACATGTTTGCCCTCATTTATTGCTGTTTTTATATGGGTTAACGCAGGCTCGCCCGTTTTAATATCTGTATAAGTGACTTCAATAATTGTATTTGAGTTTGTTTTTTTAATCGTCTCTATACTATCCATACCTTTTATTCCAGTTGGATATTCATCAAGATTCTTACCAGATTTTACGAGTTTTAGAGTCTTTTTCAAATCTAGTCCGTTTTTATCATATACTGAACCTTTCTTAAAATCAGTTATAGCGACAACTTCCCAATGAAAATTATATTTTTTTAAAAGCATCTCCTTTTTTTCTATTAAGATTTCGGCAAGTCCCTGACCTACAGTTCCAAAACCAATAAATGCCAATTTAAAAAGCATAATATTAAGCCTCCCTATGATGAAGATTTGGTGCTGCTATAAATGATAGTCCTTTTTCAGTAAGAGCACGTGCTGTATTATTGATTGCTTCATGTTTATCTAAATAGTTTTGAATAATAAAATCCATCTCATTTTTTTCTTCAATTTCTTTTCTTGATCTGAAATAATCAAGTATATCACTTGGATGTTTTCTTTTTGAATCTACTTCTACTTCACCACCTTCATGTTTTGCACTGATATTTTTTACAAGTGGTGCAAGTTCTAAGAGCTCTTTTCTTCTATCATAAGGCTGAACCACTATACTTTTCCAAGTTTCAAGAATATGATGTTCAAATCTTACAAAATCCTCAAGACCCAATGCCTTTCTTATTTCACTACTAATCTCAATTGTCCAATTATTGACTGAATTTGAAAAATTAAAACCAATTAATGATGTTGATCCATCTTCTCTTGAAAACAATCTAGCTGCCATTAAAGTCCAAAAGACCGCATATGGATTATCATTACCCATAAATACTGATATTTTAAATTCGATATCAATTCCAATTTTATGCAATAAATATCCCAAAAATATTGTTCCAGGGTTGATGTTTAAAACTTGTTTAACACCATATTTTGTATAATAATACAGAAGTTCATCAACCCATTTAATAGGATAATTATTAGGCTGACCAACACCGCCAAAATATCCTGTTATTGTATCTATTCCCCCAAGATGAACATTTGATCCATCTGTTCCTTTTGTATCAAGTGTTTCGCACCAGCTTGCACCTAAAATCTTCATAGCAGCTGTCATTGCAAGTATATCATCGTCTTCCTCTTGTTCCTTCATACATCTGACTCTAATAAAACGTCCAGGCATCAATTCCTGATTCTTTATTGCTTGACGAGCCTGGGCCATAAAGGCATCAAAATATTGACAAGCACTAATTTCTAAAGTTACTGCATAATCATCCTTAAATATTATTTTTTTAGATTTATTTCCTAATATTTTTTTCCGATAATCTTTAACAGTAATAAAAGAACCATTGTCTCTTTGTTTAATAAGCCACTCAATATCCTTTAGATATGGGGAGTTCTTTTCTTTTAATTTTTTCATAAGATTTTCTAATTTTCCTGCTTCTTTTGCTTTTTGATTAATTTTCTCTGGACCACCATATTTTTCAACAACAGATAAGAAGTCATTCACAATTTTGTTCTTAGGATTTGTTAAAAAATCATTTACCTCTTTTAATCTATTATCATCTATTGTAAGTCTATTTCTTATATCAAGAGACATATTAGTTACATTCCCCCTTTTTCCTTCTTAAAATATGATTTAGGACAAAATAGTTAAGTGTTTAAATAATCTTTTATTTTGAAAAAAATCAACGTCGAATGTGGTAATAGATTTTAAGGAGGAAAAAAAATGATTATTTCTCAACTAAGTATAGCTCCTGTTGGTATAGGTACAAGTTTAAGTAAATATGTAAATTTAGTAATTAATTGCCTTAAAACCCATAATATAAAATTTGTAACAAATGATATGGCTACTGTAATAGAAACAAGTGATCTAGAAACATTATTCAATGTAATAAGCAAAGCTCATCAAGCAGTTATTGATGCAGGGGCAAAACGAGTTATAACTGAATTAAAAATTGATGATAGACGAGATAAGAATGTTATAATCGGCAGTAAAATAAACTCTCTTAATTAATTTAAATAATAATTCAAAACAGTTATATGCAGCATTTTCATTCCGAGTTCGGGAGTGTATAGTTGTGCCTTCAAAAAGCTTAGTTGAAATTGTGTTTCATGGACGTGGGGGACAAGGCGCTGTAACTGCAGCAAACCTATTAGTAGCTGCTGCTTTAAAAGATGGAAATAAAGGGGTACAAGCATTTCCTTTTTTTGGAGCTGAAAGACGTGGTGCACCAGTCAGAGCCTTTGCACGTATATCTGATGAGGAGATACATCTAAGAAGTGAAATCTATAACCCGGATATTGTAATAGTTCTTGACGAAAGTATAATGGGAATTGTTGATACCTTAAAAGGTTTAAAAAAAGATGGAAAAATTTTAATCAATACAAGAAAAAAACCTAAAGAATTTAACTTTTCAAAGAAATATTCAGTATTTACTGTTGATGCAACAGGAATTGCATTAAAAAATGAGATTCTTGTTGGTGGGATACCTGTAGTAAATACGCCTATTCTGGGAGCAGTCCCAAAAATTCTGAATAGAGTAACTCTAAAAACAATACAGGACATTGTAAAAAGTAAGTGGAAAGGAGAGCTAGCAAATAAAAATGTAAAGGCAACTTCAGATGCTTTTAACAAAGTAGAGGTGAACAAGTGAAAAAATACGATATCAGAACAACTATTTCCTACCCAGTAAAAGGCGCTATGGGACGTACAGGTAATTGGCGAGTTTTTAAGCCAATTTTAGATAAAAAAAAGTGTGTTAAATGCTTACGTTGTTGGATTTTTTGTCCTGAAGCAACAGTTATACGAAACAAGGACAATACTGTTGATATTGACTATGAATACTGTAAGGGTTGTGGAATCTGTGCAAATGTTTGTAAGATAAAGGCAATTGTAATGGAAAGGGAGGCAGAAGAATGAGCTCTGTTATGATTGATACAGGCAATTATATTGCAGCTAAAGCAGCTGTTTTATGCAAACCAGAAGTTGTTGCAGCTTATCCTATAACTCCTCAAACTACTCTTGTAGAAGGAATTGCTAAATATGCAGGAACAGGTGAATTTAAAGGTGAATATATTTGTGTTGAGAGTGAGCATTCTGCAATGGCTGCATGTATTGGTGCAAGTGCTACAGGGGTAAGAACATTTACTGGTACCTCATCACATGGACTTTTATTAATGCATGAGATGCTTCATTGGGCAGCTCTTGCACGACTACCTGTAATTATGTGCAATATCAATAGGGTAGTAGGACCTGGTTGGAATATATGGGCTGATGAAAATGATTCAATTTCTCAACGCGATACAGGTTGGCTCCAATTGTATTGCAGTAGTAATCAGGAAATCTTTGACACAGTCATCCAAGCATTTAAAATTGGAGAACATGAAAAGGTTTCATTACCTGTAATGATTAGTTATAATGCTTTTATATTATCACATACTTCTATGCCTGTATTTATTCCTGATGAAGATGAAATCGATGATTTTCTTCCTAAGCGTATACCAAAATGGAAACTAGAAGTTGAAAATCCCATTACTTTTGGAAATATTATTCTTCCTCATGAATATGAAAAAGTAAGAAAAGAAATGCATGAAGCTCAGGAATATTCAAAAAAGCTAATTATTGATATATCTAAAGAATGGAAGAAAAAATTTGGTAGATTTCATGGGGATCTTCTAGAGTTATACAAATGTGAAGATGCAGAATATATACTTTTATCAATGGGTGCAATTGGTGCGGAAAGTAAAGTTGCAATTGATAATTTACAAAAAAATGGATTTAAAGTGGGTCTTGCACGTGTTAGATCATTTAGACCTTTTCCAAATGAAGATATTTTAAAACTTAGCAAAAAAGCAGATTTAATAGTAATTGATCGTAATATTTCAGTTGGATTAGAAGGTGCATTATTTAATGAAGTAAAAGGCTCGATATATGGAAAGTCATCTGCAAAGGTTCATGGATTTATTGCAGGACTTGGCGGTAAAGATGTAACATTTATAGATATTGAGAAAATGTGCAAAAAGGCAATAAAAGGAAAAGAGGCAGACCATCAAATCTGGTATGGATTGGAGGAGGTGTAAATTTGGCATTAAAAGATCTTCCTTTAGAAGAATGTTATATACCTGGTAGTGCAGCTTGTCCAGGTTGTCCAGCAACAATGGCATTGAGAATCGTTTTTAAGGCTATCGGGAAAAAAATGGTTATGGTTGTACCGGCATGTTGTACTGCAGTTATCGAAAGTCTGCATCCAAATACATCCTTCAATATTCCAACAATGAATATTGCTTTTGAAGCAGCTGCCGCAGGAGCAAGTGGAGTAGAAGCAGGTCTAAGAAAACAAGGCAGAGAGGACATCACAGTTGTAGCCTGGGCAGGCGATGGTGGAACATATGACATAGGTATTCAAGCACTCTCTGGTGCATTAGAGCGTAATACCAATTTTATATATATTTGTTACAACAATCAAATATATTCAAATACCGGCATTCAAAGAAGCGGTGCAACACCTTATGCTGCATGGACTACTACAACAGTAGGTGGAAAATCTGAATTTAGAAAAGAAATGGGAGAAATTATTCAAGCCCATCATATCCCCTATGCTGCTCAAGCATGTATTGCTTATCCTGAAGACCTTTTCAAAAAAATACAAAAGGCAAAAAGCATCAAAGGACCAAAGTACATTGAAATCATGGCTCCATGTCCACCTGGTTGGCGTTTTGCAATGGAAAGAACAGTTGAAATGGGAGCCTTAGCAGTTGAAACTGGTGCTTGGGCTCTTTATGAATTTGAAAATGATAAAGTAACATTCAATGGAAAAAGTAAGTTGATACTTGAAGGTAAATTAGAGCGTAAACCTATAGAAGATTGGATAAAGTATCAAGGTAGATTTAGACATCTTTTTATACCAAAAAAAGATGATAAAAAATTAAAAGCAATTCAAGATCATACTAATCGTATTTGGGAAAGATATAAAGCTTGTTACTTATAGATAAGGTGCGTGATTATAGAGTGGAGGCATTAGCAAATGTATGCAAAGGAAATGGTGAAGCAGAGCCTCCCCCTGATAATTTTTTGTGGTCTAGGTGCTATAGTTGCTGGTAGTACCCTTAGTGTGATGTCAGATCTAATCAGAGAAATTCCTGGTCTTATTGTAATTATTCCTGCAATAATTGCTATGCGAGGTAATATCAGTACTGCTTTTGGTTCACGTTTAGGGTCAGCCTATCATCTTGGAATAATAGATGCAGATAATTTATGGAACGAGGAATTGATCCAAAATATAATAGGTTCCCTTGTCCTAAGTTTCCTTGTATCAATTATTATCGGTATACTTGCTTATGTAACCTCTTTACTTTTACATGTTGTTCCTAATCCTATTAAAATCATATGTATTGTATTGATTGCAGGTATTATCTCAGGTTTAATTCTTACTTTATTAACAATTGGTATTGTCTATCTTGCGTTTAAGCGAGGTTATGATCCTGACAATATAACCGGTCCAGCACTTGCGACATTTGGCGATATCGTAACTATGATTAGTATTTTTGGAAGTGCAGTTCTTATAGAGGTGTTGCTTTGATATACAGCTGGAAAAAAATCGTAAAATTCAGTTTACCATTACTTACTTTAACTATTATGATTGAGATTTTTGCAGGTCAAATACTCCAAGGTAAGCAAGAATCCTTATTATTACTTCCAATGTTTCTAATTTCAATTCCTGTAATCAATAGCGTTGGTGGTAATATTGGTAGTGTTTTAGGAGCACGTATTGCATCAGGATTACATGTTGGTTATATTAGTATAAATTTAAAAGACAAGGAGATACATGATAACTTTTTTATTTCATTACTTATTGGTTTTATTACATATCTTATTCTTGCGATAGTTATTTATTTTGTAGCTTTATTAGGAAATTTAACAGAGGATATAGCCTTGATCGAGTTTATTGCTATATTTGTGTTAACAGGGATTTTACTTATTTCCACCGTCGCAATAGTCAGTGTTTTTACTGCCTTTTTATCTTTTAAAAAGGGTCTTGATCCTGATGATATGGTTGCACCAATTGTTACGACATTTGGTGATGTAATGGGCATTTTATTTTTATTTTTATTATTTGGACTATTTGGAGTTGGAATATGAAAGATAAAACAAAGTTGAAGATATTTGGAAGATTACAAAGAACACCAAAAGAGAAATGGAAAAAAGAAGAATTCAGCGAACTTGAATATGAACCTACGCCTGTAAAAGAGCTACTTACTGAGATGAAAGACATCTCTGAGCTCATCATAGATCTGGCATATTCAGCGGTATTATTTGATAATGAAGAAATCGCAGAAGAGGTAAAATATCTAGATGTTCGGATGGATAAATTGAATTATGATATACGTATGATGGCCATGATGGCTGCTAGAACCAAAGAGGATGCTGAACAGCTTGCTGGAATTCTTCAAGTCGCTGAGGCAGCTGAAAGTATATCTAACGCTGCAGGAGATATAATCAACCTACTTTCAAAAGAAAAGACAAAACCGATATTACCAAAGATTTTTAAACAGGCGGACGAGCAGTTATTTAGAATTAAGGTTTCATCTAATTCAAAAGCATGCAATCAAAAAATCGGTGATTTAAAAGTCGAATCAGAAACAGGGATGAGAATCATTGCTATCAGAAGAGGGGATTGTTGGATATATAACCCACAATCTGATACAATTATCGAGAAAGACGACTGGATAATTACTCGTGGGACGAATGAAGGGTATGAAGATTTAAACAAATTTTTACATGGGGAATCAAAGGTGTTGGAATGAATAAATCAACAGTTGAAGAAATAGTCCTTGAGATAAAAGATAAATCTGAACTAATGGTAGATCTTGCATATTCTTCACTTCTATATGATAATAAAACAATTGCAAAGGAGGTCTATGACTTAGAAGATTTTATTGATAATTTATACAAGACATTACAGAAAAAAACTCTTGAAAATGTAGAAAATAAGAAGCTAAGTATAGATGATGCACTTACAGTTCTTAGGCTTGCTGAGGCAACTGAACAAATTGCAGATGCTGCCCAAGAAATCGCTGATGTTGAACTAAGGGATGTTGAACTGCACCCGATTTTGAAACTAAGTATTCGCGACTCAGATGTTGTATTTACAAAAGTCAAAGTTGAACCCCAATCAGTTCTTTGTGGAAAAACATTAGGTGAATTAAAACTTGGAAGTGAAACAGGCATGTACATAAGAGCTATGAGACATGAAGATAGATGGCTTTATGGACCAGATAAAAAAACTAGAATAGACCCTGGCGATATTCTTTTTGCAAGAGGACCTGAAGATGGCGAAAAACATCTAATAGAACTTGCTAAAGGATTGACAAACAAAATCTAATTTAAAAAAAATAAAAATATTTATTATAACTTTTGGAGTGGAATAATTGAACTCTCAAAAACAGCAAAAAATCAATCAATTATCTACAAGGTCGTTATACGTTTTTGATAGATTTATCTCTAAAAGAAAAAAATTTGATATTTCAGATAGTATACTTGTTGCAGGTGCACCCAGATCAGGTACAACCTGGCTTATGGAACTATTTGAAAAAATACCAGGTTATACATATGTATTTGAGCCGTTTCAACCAGAATGGTTCCCAGATTCATTAAAAACTGGTTTTAAAAATAGGTTATATTTGTTACCTGATATGAATTGGTTAGAAGGAGAAGAATATCTCAAACAGATATTTACAGGTAAAATTGTAAGTCTTTCTCCATTTTATATCTCAAAAATAAGCATGTTAGGAAACAGGATTTTTAGCAATAAATTAATAGTAAAATCAGTTAGAATTACTAGATTGCTCCCTTGGGTTGAAAAAAGATTTGAACTAAAAAATATTTTTTTCATAATAAGACATCCTTGTGCTGTAGTTGCTTCCCAATTGAAAACAGGTATTACAGGTTATCAATATGATGTCCCCCCTTATGATGACAGATTCCCAACATTAAAAGAGATAATTAAAGAAGCATCTCAAATGGATTTTATTAAGCAGAGCTTAATAGAAAAATTAAAAAAAATAGACTCACAAGAGGAAATTTTAGCAACAACCTGGTGTCTTGATAATATCGTGCCATTAAATCAAAAAAATACAAAATGGCAAACCCTGATTTATGAAAAACTTGTTTCAAATGGAGAAATTGAGCTTAAACATATATTTGAAAAAATAAGCGAAAAGAAATCTTTAAGATCAGCAATTGATCATATGAAAACACCAAGTTTATTGACATTTAATGATGCAAAAGCTCTCATTAAAAATTCAAATTTGCAGTTATCTAAATGGAAAAAGTCACTATCAAAAAAGCAAGTTGAAAGAATAATTAAAATTATAAGTGATTTTGACCTTGATTTTTATACAGAGGAAAATGAACCTAATTATGGTAAGATTACTTTTTAATTTTTAAAATTGGTTCAATCATCTAATAATTTCTTAAAGCAGGATAAAGTAATATAAATAATAAAATTAATATTGTTATATAGAAATAATAAACCTGAGGACGAAATGAAGCTTCCAAGAATCAAAAATATAACTCTAGTATTAATCATACTAATTATTTTTTTATTTAGCATTATGGGCTTGTTTTTTTTAAATATACAATTATTGAAATCTCCTGAAATTATTATAAAAATTGAAGTATCTGAAGTAAATTCAAAAGAAGCAATAATAAGCACAACTTTAGATATTGACAATCCAAACAGTTTTGATATCAATATCAAGAACCTGAAAATTGTAATGTTCACACCTGATGGATATAAAATTGCTCAAGCATCATTGAAAGGTGGCAAAATTCTATCTTATAAAAATAATACTTTTACCAGTGACATCTTAGTTTTATTCAATGGGCATAGCCCTGAATTGATAACCACAAAGGTTTCATGTGAGGCAAGTGCAAATTTATTATTCATCGAAAAAACAATCCCGATAAATATTGGTATAATAACAAATATTGAGGAGTTCTTAAATGATATTTCTGTTCCAACATTAAGTGTGACTATTGAATCAATAGATTTAGCCCAAGGAGGTTTAGATTTAAAAAACTCAATAGAAATATCCAATCTTAATACATTTGATATCTATATCGATGATATAACCTTTGAAATAAAATCTGAAACAGATAAAGTAATCGGAAATGCAATTATAAATGGTGGCATTGTTCCTGCAAAAGATATTTTATTAGTACAAAGTAAATTAACAGTACTTTTTGAATCTTTAAACTTTGAAATGCTAACAATGGATATAAGCGGAAATGCTAGAGCAAAAATTGCAGGTTTTGATAAAGAGATTCCGTTTAATGTTCAGACAAAAATTGTTGTTCCAGATCTTGAAGATATCCTTCTATCAAAAAGTTCCCCCACTTTGATATCAATTAAACTGGATGAAAAATTTACCTTAAAAGGAATATTGTTTTATGTCACTTTAGAGGTTTTCAATAATTATAATATAGATCTAGTAATTAGAGATATTACAATTGGTATATATTCTGTAATAAATGATAATAATTATTTGATAGGTGAAAACCATAACATAAGTGACATTATTTCAAAGGTTGGTACATCAGGGTATTTAACATGTAAAATATTAGTTCCATATTCAAAATTATTAAAAAATATCGGATCTTTAGATTGGATTATGGCATCTGGAGTCGGTAGGGTTTCAATAGAGGGAATAAATCAATCAGCATTTATTGAAATCAGGGGATACCATAGCTTACATCCTTTTAGATAAAAAGCGATATAATTAATCCCCCAAAATACGAGCTCCAATCTCATCAACACAGCAAACAAACACTTTTCCAAAAGGTGAAAGTATCTTGCAAAGTTCTTCAGTTTGGCCAATTGCAAATACTGAGTTTCCAAGCATACACATACTAGCCATTCCGTATTGATTTGCACACTCAATTGCTTCTAATACCTGTTTATCTGCAAGTTTAGTTTTTTTTGTAAAGGTTTGAGACAAAAAGAAAAGATTTTCTATAGAAGGTTTTTCAAGTATCTTTTTTGTGCAATATTTACCATAATTTATAATGTTCATGGTTTTGTTTTGGTCCTGCAATATCTTTTTTGTATCAAGCTTTTTACCTATAATACATAAAACTAATTCATATTTTCCAGGGATATGTTCAATCACCCCCCATGGAGGTAAACCTGCACTTTTTCGAATTTCTACACCTCCAAAACAACTAGCCAAAACGTCTCCTAGACCAGTTTTTAGTTGAACTTCCGAGAAATGAGAAGCCTTCATCGCTTCATTTTTTGAAACACCAATAATTTTTGATAGTGCAAAGGTTGAGCTAAGCGCACTTGCAGCACTCATTCCAAAACCTTGTCCAAATGGAAGATCTAAAGTGGTTTTTACCACGACATGAACAGGATTGTTATCAAGCATATGCTTTAATGCTAATTTGATTACAGGAGCATTAGATTTTTTATTATTTACATATGTCTCAAAACTTTGAACTCTTGAGCTTTCCACAGAAATTTCAGACATTGCACCTAAAGTTATATTGATACCTGCACCACGTGAGCCTGTACGAAAAATATCATGATTATACACTGGCTCGAAAAAGCCTGAAATGTGACCAGGTGCAAATGCAATGGATTTCATTTTTTATCACTTTATATAATTGTATCAAGGATTAAATCAGCTAATAGGTTTTTATTACCTTTTTTATGTTGGATAGTTCCTTTTTTATTTATTATCCATATTTCATTATCATCACTATCAAACCCTGAAATTGTATTTGCAACTACATAATCAAGAGAGTTTTTTTTAAGAAGTTTCAATGATTTTTCTTTTAGACTGTTTATATTTTCCTCTGCTTTAAAACCAATAATCTTTGATTTTGGAGCTTTGGTTCGCAATCCTTCTATGATTTTTGGTGCAGGAGACATCTCAATTATCAGTTTATCTTTACCTGAAGGTATTTTTCCTTTTTGTTTTAGAGGTATATAATCTGATAAAGCTGCACACAGTATTATTACATCAAATTTTTTTAAGCTATTAGTTTTTAATAAATCTAAAAGATCCATAATTGATTCAAACATGACTGTTTTTATATAATCAGGAGTTTTTTCTCTACTAGCTCCATACCAAAGTTCAACATCAGCTCCTTTATAAAAAGCATTTATAGCTAATTTTATTGCGGTTTTTCCTGAACTACGGTTAGAAATAAATCTTATTTCATCAATAGATTCGGCTGAAGCTCCTCCTATTATGAGTATTTTTTTATCGTGCAACTTTTTTTTACTTGTTTCGCGAATAATATAAGCGACAATTTCATTTTTATCTGCCATCTTTGCTTTGCTTTTTTCAATAATAGGTTCAATAAATTTAATATTGATTTTTTTACATTTTTTAATATTATTCTGAATTATCTTGTGTTCATACATTGAAATATGCATTGCTGGAACAATTATAATCGGAATTTTTGCTCCAATTGCTGTTGTGGCAAATGTTGTAACAGCAGTATCATCAATACCATGAGCAATCTTTGAAATCGTATTTGCTGTACATGGTGAAATGAGTAGCAAATCTGCTGGATTTTTTACTTTTCCACAAAATAAAACATGTTCAGTATTTCCACTTAATTCAATTATCGGTTTATTTCCAGTTGCAAACCAAATGGAATCTGGATGGATTATTTTGGTTGCCGAAGGGGTCATAACAGGATATACTTCAGCACCGTGCCTAATTAGCTCTCTAGAAAGTTTAATAGTTTCAACAGCAGCAATACTACCAGTAATGGCAAGTACTATTCTTTTTTTAAAAAGTATTTTACTTTTACTCCCCCGTATCTCATCTGCAGGATGCATTAAGACCACAAAAAATATTTTATCTTACAACCATAACCGAAACACTTGCATGTCTAACTACTTTATCAGTTACACTACCAAGTAAAAATCTTCCTTCCTTCCCATAACCCTTATAGCCAACAATAATTATGTCTGCATTATATTTTTTAGCTGATAAAAGAATTTCATCTGCAGGATCACCTGCTTCAACAGCAATTTCTACTTTTGAAACATTATGCTCAATTTCTTTTACAATTTTTGTAAGCGATTCCATAGCCTTTTGTTTAAAACTACCAGATTTAACAATACTACTAAGATCAATAGTTGGTAGTAACATTTTTGTAAAGGAAGACTCAGCTAATTCAGCTGGAACAACAGTAAGTAGTACTATTTGATCCTCCTCATTTGAACATTTTGTAACCATATCTACTGCTTTTTTAGAGGCTTCAGAACCATCATAGGCAACAAGCATTTTTTTCATTGTAATCAAAATGCGTTAATGTGAAACTTCCTAAAAACATTTCGTATTTAAAATCATTATATTATTTACACAGATAGTAAATGAAATCTGATAGAGACATTCCTTCATTCCATCTCATAACAAAATTTCCATTCTTACTTTTTTTAAGTTTGGGCAGTCTTTTATGTAGTATACTTGTTCTTCCTTCTAAACCATATAGATCAAGTGAAAAAACTCTCCATGAATCCCCTCGTTGACCCTTAGTTCTAAATGCATAAACTGGAAGGGTTTTTGTTTTTTCACAGACCTCTTTCATAGTTACAGCTTGTTTTTGTAATTTCCCCCCAACGCTACTGAAATGAAGAATGCCCTTATTGCTTGTTTTTACCTCGGTTAAAAATGAAATATCTCCCCGGGTAGCTACTAAATCGACACCAAATGACCCTGCTGCCCTTATTACGACAAAAGGCTTATCTAATATCTTTAAATAATTCACTTTTTCTATTGCATTACAAGTTTTTGTAATTCTTGAAAGGGTTTTAGTTTCTCCTTCAAGAATATTTTTTAGTTCTCGTTCATATTGACTAGCGCTCATATACAAAAGGTAAAATACGTAAAAAGGTTTTAATGTTTGGTAATAATTAATACATTACTATTATTTGGAGATTTTACCATGAGCAAGGAAGTAATAGTAAAAGAAGCAATGAAGACAAATATTGCTATAGTAAAACTTGATTCTACAGTGTTAGAAGCAGCAAAATTAATGAAAAAAAGGAAAATCGGAAATGTAATAGTTGTAGAAAAAAAACAACCAATCGGAATTATAACTGAAAGCGATATATTAAAAAAAGTGGTAGCAGAAGGAAAGGATGCAAAAAATATTTTGGTTAAGGATGTAATGAGCACTCCAATTATAGTGATAGATCCATATGTTTCTTTGGAAGAAGCTATGAAAACAATGGGGAAATGCAATGTTAGAAGATTACCTGTTTGTGAAAACCATGAACTGATAGGGATAATAACCCAGAGAGATATCTCAATGATATCTCCAGTTCTTCATGAAATATCACGTGAATGGTATGATATAACAGTTAGGGATGAAACACATTATCAAAAGCAGATATTTTCTGGAAAATGTGAAGATTGTGGAATACTTTCTGCAAACCTGAAAAATATTGATGGGCGTCTTCTTTGTGATGATTGTGTAGACGCCTTAGAATATGAATAATAAATTTTTAATATGAATTGAATAGAGGGGCGATATAAAATGAATGTAAAAGAAGTTATGACAAAGGATGTTATTGTTGTTGATAAGGACGTTGATCTTAAACATGTACTAGACCTTATGAAAAAACATAATATTACAAAAATACCAGTAGTTGAAAATAAAAAATTAATAGGAATGATTACTGATAATAAAATTGTATATAAGCTCGGATCGATTAGAAAGAAGGGCATACCTGCTTCTAGATTACATGCTTCCTCGGTTATTGATAAAGAAATTGATTGTATATCTCCAGATACTGAGGTTGAAACAATATTAAAGAAAGTTGGTAAACCAGGTCCGACGATCTTATGCATTGTTGAAAATGAAAAACTTGTTGGTGTTATTACAAAAGCAGATCTCTTACCACTGGTAAATAGTAAAAAACAAATAATTGAGATTATGAATAAAAAACTGCATACAGTTTCATCTGATGATAGAGTGATTCATGCAAGAAGAATAATGATTGATGAGGATATTGCAAGATTACCAGTGGTAGACAGCGGAAATCTTGTTGGTATGGTATCTGATAATGAGATATCATTTGCCTTAGCTAAAATAAAAAAATCATACCCAACTGGACAACAGAAGCATAGACTTGATGAACTCCTTGTTAAGGACGTTATGAAAACACCTGCTATTTCGGTAACAACTACTATGACTGTTACTGATGCAGCAAATGAGATGTTAAAGAAAAATATTGGTGCATTACCAATAATCAAAAATGATAAAGTGGTAGGAATCATAACTAGGACAGATCTACTAAATACAATTATGCGCTAAAAGATTTTAAGTAGTTACTAGATTCTGTTATTATTATGAGTTATAATATTCCTTCTGATGAGGAGATAAAAGTTGAACTTAAAAATGTTTTAAAAAAATTTAGAACAGTACACTCTCAAAGTAAATTAACAAAATTGGTTTTAAAAGAACTTAATAAAACAAAGAAGAAATTTGGACTAACAGGCAATAGGCTAAGAAATATTGCTTTAAATAGTGATTTTGTTAAACTTGAGATTCATTCTCGAGAGGGAGATCCAAAAAAAATAATGAATAGGTGCCCTGTTTGCAATAGTCCATTAAAACGAGTGAAAAATCTTACAATCTGGGGCGGGGAAGTAACTATCGAATTTAACTGTAAAAAATGCGGTTATTGGACCGGTAAGAAAAAAAGGATACCAACAAGATATGTATTCCATACGAAGAAAAAAGGGTAAATACATACTTATTTCTTAACTATAGTCTTTTAACAAATTAAGAATTATATTTATTATTAAAATAATATAATCTTCTTCTTAAAATTAGTAAAAGATATACCAGATAAATATTTTTATATAATAGCCCAGTTATATATATTTAAAATGTATATAAAAAGATTATTTTCTATTATAATTACATTATTAATTATTATTCCAATATTTTTAAATGGAGTTTCAGCTGATGATAAATATTTATCTTCTACATTGAGTTCTGAAAGATGCAAAAAAGGTTATAGATATAATACGCATGGTTGGATTTATGTTCATATTGAAGGAGAGCCCTATGAACGAGGATTTCAACATGGTTATCTTCTAGCCGATGAAATCATTGATATAATTGAAAGATGGAACAATATATTTCCCCAAAAGTTGTCTTGGAAAATACAAAAAATGGATGCTTTTAGACTCTTTTGGAATAAGTATCCAAAGGAATATAAAGAAGAGATCAAGGGAATTGCAGAGGGGGTTGCCGAAAGAGGAGGTAAAATCTCTGGTTCAGAGATTGATTATAGAGACATTTTAACCCTCAACGAGATGTATGAGTTGTTATCAAGGTTCAGAACATATTCTGTTTATCCTCGAAAATTTGAGAATAAGTGGTGGAGAACCCGGATTTTTACTATCAGGGATTTTTTAAAATCTTCATCTGAAGAATCGCATTTTGGAAAATGCAGTGCATTTTTAGCAACCGGTGACACTACCATAGATGGAGGAATTGTTGCAGCACATTCTACATGGGGAAACAAGGTTAGTGACGAATATTGGTGGCAAAATTATATTGCAGGAAGATGGAATGTATTGCTTGATATTCAACCAATAAAAGGTCACAGAATGCTGATGAGCACATCACCTGGTCTTATATGGAGTGATGAAGATTTTTATCAGAATGATGCAGGAGTGATATTAATGGAGACCACTCTGCATCCGCCAGGACCTTGGAGCAGGTTTGGAGATCCAATTGTTGTTAGGGCACGTAAAGCTATTCAATATTCTGACAATATTGATGAGATGGTTAGCTTTTTTTTGAAAAAAAATAATGGTCTGATGGCAAATGACTGGTTGATTGGCGATATAAAAACAGGGGAAATTGCATCATTGGAGCTTGCTTTACGTCATCATTCATTAACTAGAACAAAAAATGGTGTTATTTGGTCTTGTAATAATGCAAAGGATGATAAAGTAAGATGGGAGCTTAACTCATTTACTGGACTGAGTTTTTTAGGAAGGATCTTGAGTAGAAATTTTAAACCTTCCACAAGAGATGTAAAATTTGAAGAATTATTTGATGAATATAAAGGGAGAATTGATGTAGATATTGCAAAGCAAATAATGTCAACTCAGCCAATTTGCAGTATCTCAACTGATTGTAAAATAACAAGCTCTAGTTTATTAGAAAATTTTGGCGTCTGGGCATTTATGGGCAATCCAGATGGAACAAATTTTTTAACAAGTGAAAATCCATATAACAAACCAAAAAAAAGTTATACTGATATGCCTGCATGTGGATGGATACAGATTTTTCCTATTTCAAAATCAAGTATTTTTAGAAAGAACTCTCAAAATTATTATGAAGGTAAATCAGGTCAATTTTTATGGGAATTTGAACCTATCCAGAATGACTTTGGTAATGAAATATATTGCACTCCAGATTTAAATGACAATATTTTATATACCGTATCATGGAGCGGAAAGGTATCTGCAATAGACATCATCAACCATGAAGCAATATGGGAGCAGGATATTGGAGTTGGAAGCTCTTCTCCTCTAATCAAAGAAAATATCGTTTATATTGGATCTAATAATGGTTTGTATGCATTGAATGTTGAGACAGGTAGAATAGTATGGGCAAATAATATCGTGAGTATTTCCACTAGACCTTCTTATTTTGACAATAATTTATTTTGTGGTTCTTCCAATGGAAATATGTATGCTTTTAATTGTGATACAGGTGAATTAAAATGGGCGTTTCAAGCAGAGGATGTTATATTAAGTTCACCAATTATAAAGGATAAAAGCTTATTCTTTGGTTCAAATGATGGATTTTTATATGCAATTGATATTGAAAAAAAAGATTTAAAATGGAAGTTTAAGACAGATGGACCTATCACCTCATCTCCAATCATTAATAATGATAAAATATATTTTGGATCTTGGGATAGCAATCTATATTCATTACACCTTAATAATGGAAGATTGTCTTGGAAGTTTACAACTGGTTGGGGTATTGATTCATCGCCATTATATGACAATAATGTAATTTATGTTGGATCTGAGGATAACAACTTATATGCAATTAATGCAGATAATGGTAAATTAAAATGGTTATTTTCCACAAATGGCGGTATTAAGTCATCTCCCAGAATTTTTGCAAATCATTTATTTTTTGGATCAAGTGATGGAAAAATATATGCACTTGAATCATCAAGTGGGGACTTAAAATGGAGTTCAGCTCCAGATTATTACATTAAAGGTATATATAATTACAAGACCACACCAATTGTTGCTCCTTTAATTGTAGAGGACAGTAAAGTGTATGTTTGTTCAACGAATGGAAAAATATATTGTTATGATTCACAAACATATGAAAATTATCAAATGGCTGAGATGGAAATAGAGGTATCAATTGATACTTGGCTTTTCTTGTTTATTCCACTTATATTTGTAATTTTTGTTACTGGGCTGTACCTCTACATAAGTAGGAGGAAAAATCATTGAGTACAATAATTCTAGCCTTCATTATATATTTATTAATACTTATTTTAATTGGAGTTTGGTCTTCACGGTTTAATAAGAATCTTGATGATTTTTTAATTGCAGGAAGAAAACTAGGAACATTGCCAGTTGCAATAAGTGCTGAAGCATCAGATATGAGCGGATGGTTGGTATTAGCATTACCTGGGAGAGCTTTTATGTTTGGGATAAGTGCAATATGGACTGCAGTATCATGTGCACTTGGAACACTTTTTAATTGGAGTGTAATTGCAAAAAGACTGCGGAGATACACAGGTAAATTACGAGCACTCACAATACCTGATTTTCTTGAGGATAGATATAATGATAAGACACATACAATTCGTGCGTTGTCAACAATCATAATAGCTGTTTTTATGATAGCGTATGTGTCAGCTCAGCTTGTTGCAAGTGGAAAGATTTTAAGTGAAACTTTTGGCTGGGGATATCATTCAGCCTTAATTCTAGGATTTGCTATTATTACTTTTTACACACTTATTGGAGGATTCTTTGCTGTTGCATGGACAGATGTGTTTCAAGGTATTTTGATAGTTGTTATAATTGTAATCCTACCAATTATTGGCATTATAAAACTAGGAGGTTTAGGTTCAATTCTAACTGAAATTGGAAATATTGATTATAACACAATATCACCAACTTATGGATATGGAGGGATTTTTTTTATTTTATTTGCATTTGCCAGTATGGCATGGTTTTTTGGTTATCCTGGTCAACCACATGTGCTTACAAGATATATGGCTATCAAAAGTGAAAAAAAGATATGGAATAGCACATTGATCGGGATGATTTGGGTAATTATTAGCCTCTGGGGTGCTGTTCTAATTGGTATTGTAGGTCTTGCTATGTTTAAGGGACTTCCAGACCCTGAAAAGGTAATGCCAATGCTTGCTACAAGTCTTCTTCCTGAGTGGATTGCTGGAATTGTGATAGCTGCTATTGTTGCTGCAATTATGTCTACTGCTGATTCCCAACTATTAGTTGCAACTTCATCTGTTGTCGAGGATGTTTATCATAAATTGATAAATCGAGAAGCAAATCAAAAAAAGCTGCTTTTTTTAAGCAGAATATCTGTTTTAATTCTTTCAGTTATTGCTTTTATTTTTGCTATTCCTGGAGAAAATAGTGCAATTTATTTCTTAGTTGCATTTGCTTGGGGTGGTCTTGCAGCATCCTTTGGTCCATTAATCATTCTTTCACTTTGGTGGAAACGGACCACGAAGTGGGGAGCTATTGCAGGTATGATTTCAGGTATGGTTACTGTTTTTATTTGGGATAAAAGTGGTATTACCTCTTCAATGCCAAGTGAATTAATTGTTCCAGGCATGCTTCCAGCTTTTTTAATTTCATTTTTATCAATTGTTGTAATCAGTTTATATACGTCCCCTCCTGAAACAAAAATATTAATTTCTTAAAAATTAAAAGGTAATTTTATCTGAATTATTTTTGTAAATTACTGACTTTTATTTTGAATTTTTTAATGACTCTAGGATTTCTTTTCCAAAATCAGTTAATCGATATAATTTCAAATCTGTATTATTATCTTTTTTAATCAATTCAACGATATTAAGACCAATTAGTGATTCATCGTGCTTATACCTTAAGTTCATTCCACGTAATGCTCCAATTACATTTGAGGGTGAAGTTTCAATATTATATGCTATATCAGAAACATAGCTTCCACTAGGACTTATATCAAAAAGATAATCTACGATTTTCTTTCTTACCTTACTTCCTCTTAATGAACGAACAACAATGGGTCTTACCATCTCAGGTGAAATATTATTTTTCATACTTTTTTGCATTCCATCACTTAGTTTAAAATTAGTTAGTTTTTGTTTATTTAATAATCTATTTTTCCTGTAAGTAATTAAAAATATATACACCTGCATACTTATATGCAGTTTTTTGGACTTTTAAAATATATCTAAATATATACATATATGAAGACTGACCTTAATTCAAGTTTTTAAAACCAAAGTAAAAATGATTAATTTACTGTTGCATCTTCAAAAAACAAGATGTAGAATCTAAATAAGTTTTATTTTATTAGTATCCGAAATCTTAAATAACTGAAAGACCTATTACTTACTTCGGATGCAAGCCGTGATCTATATTACTTACTGGAGGAAATAATAAAAGATGGGGCTTTTTAATAAGGAAAAGAACCAAAAAAACAAGGGAAATTCAGATATCATTAATACTAATAACGAAGTTAATAATAATGAAAAAATTCTAAGTTTTAATAGTAAAATTCCTGAATTTAAAGAGCTAATAATTACTCAAGAAGATGAAATTTTAAAACTAAAATCTGAACTTGAATCTAAACAACAAGAAATCGAAGTTAGAGGAAACATAATAGAAGAGATAAGCAAACAATTAACTAAAAATAATTTTCAATTGTTAGAAAAAGCAGATTTTGCTAATCATTTAGAAACAGAAGTCGATGAGAAAAAGCAGGAATTGTTAGCAAGTGTTTTACGTTTGAGGCATATGGAAGATGACTTACTGGAAATGCAAAATGTTGTTTTAGAGCAAAAGGAAGAAATTAGTTCTATGAAAAGAACACTTGACGAGAAAAATATCGAAATCGAGAGAATAAGCTGTGACATTGATTTAAGAAATAACATAATCAACGAAATGAAAAAACAACTAACAAGCAAACAGATGATGTTTGCTGAAAAATTTAAAGATAGTGATCATTTAAGTATGGAAATTGAACATAATAAAAATAATTTGATTGAAAAGGATAAAAAAATTAATCAACTTCAAATAAAACTTGGAATAAATCAACATGAACTAGATGAAAAAATAAAAATTATTGATTTTCAGAAACATGAGCTTGAAACAAAAGATAAAATACTAATCGATATGCATAAAGCGTTACAAAAAGAACAAGATAATCTCATATCTAAACATGAAGAAATGGAACATATTAGGGAAGAACTGGAATTTAGCGAATTAGAAATCAGAAATCAATCAGATATTATTGATCAATTCAGAGTTGAAAAAGAAAATCAAAATAATGAATTGTTATTTTTAAAAGGTGAACTTGAAAAAACTCAAACAGTATTAACCGAGACTGATTCGATGTTAAAAACAAAGATGCAAGAAATCAGCAGTATGCAAGTTGAACTTGCAAATAATAAAAACGAAATAAGGTCATTACACACAGATTTGCAATCACAAAGCAAGTTGATAGAGAAATTAAATAAAGAATTTCAGGGCAATAAAATTGTAACAGATGTATTTAGACTTGAAACAGAGAAGAAACATAATGAGTTTAATAACACAGAAAATATAACAGATATATCTGATCAATCTTTACATGAAAATATTAAATTAAACAGTGAAGTTGCTGAATCAGTAAATGTTGAAAACGATAATTTTAAAACAAAAAAAATTGAACCACCAGAGCTTAATGAGGATTAATAGAATTTTTATAAATCAACAATTGATTTTGTAGAAAAAGGTGCTTGTAAAATAATTGTTCTAGTAATTCCTGTTGATGGAAATAAAGTAACTATCAATTGTTCATTTTTTGCAATAGTCATATCATCAGGTAATTTAAAAACAACATATACATGGTCTGAATAATCATTTAAAATGTTACCATTTAATAAAGATTCATCCAAATCAATAATTGAAATGAATCCAAAGGAATTATCTTCTATACTATCCCAGATTGGGTGATTAAATATAGAATAAGTTTCTAGATTTTTCACATTTCCTGAATATTTCAGAAATCTTATTGTTTCTTCATTATTTAATTGAATTTTTAGTTGTGATACATCTATATTTTGGGAAATCATTGGTGATATGTATAAGATAATTCGATCGATTTTTCTCTCTTGATTTATATTGTTATATATTCCTTTTTGTTCAATTATCTGAATATATGTAGATGTCTTATCTATTATTTCATCTATCATCTGCATGTAATCCTCTTCTGTTTCTATTTGAGATGAGTTATTCGTTATTACAGTTGCTACTATCAATCCACTCAATAATAAAGAGATTAATAGAATAATTGATGTAATTCCAATAACAAATGATTTACCCATTGTATCACTGTTTATTACAAGTAAATTTTAAGGCATATTAATATATATAATTTATTATACAAATGTTATCCATATGGAGAAATAATGTAAAAAATTCGATTTGATCTTTTTTAAAAATAATAAAAAACTGTAAAATTGCCAATTTGTAAATTTTGCTAATCCGCCTTTTTTTCCATTTGATAAACTAACAGATAAGTTTTATATAATGTTAATTGAGAACACTATACATGAAAGTGATTGACATGCCTTAAATTGGCATGGAATGAAATGTATGGAAAGGTGGTGAAAAAATATGGAAAAAAAGTATATGGAAAGGTTGATAGGTAAATACTGTAAGATTGTTACCAAAGAACCTGGAGAAGATAGAGCAAGTGTAGTAACAGGTGTTCTTGAAGATGTTGATTATAAGGATGGTTTTATTTTAGTTGATTCTGAACAAGGATTAGGATGTCTAAGAATAAACACAATTATTGCAATAAAACCAAGACGAAAACATTATACAGAAGAAGAAAAGCATAAGAAAAAATTACTAAAACTAGATGAAGAAGCTATGGTTGGTATTGGTACATTAATTATTTTCATAGCAATGGTCTTAATTGCTGCTGTTGCATCAAGTGTATTGATTACTACATCAGAAACTTTACAGTCAAGAGCAAAAGCTGTAGGAACTCAAACAATTCGTGAAGTATCAGCAGGTGTTGCTATAGAGGAAGTTACTGGTTATACAAATGCCGCTCAAACAAGAATTGAATATCTTGCATTAACAGTTAGACCAAGGGCAGGTTCAAAAGATATCGATATAAGTTTGTGTACTTTATCTGTATTATATGATAACCTTACGATATTAACACTTAATGAATCAGCAGTGGAACATGTTAATACAGATAATAAAAGTGTATTTTATACACCAGTAGATCCTGGATCTGCTGAATCAATTATAAATGCAACATCAAGTATTAATTTCGGAGTAATAGCAATCCACGATCCTGATTCCTCGATAACAAATACATATGGTATGAACAGTGGAGACAGATGTGTAATGATAATTAATCTAACCGCAATTATTGATGGTGGCGGACTTTCTGCTCGAGAAGGAGTATCTGGAACACTAACGCCTGAGATAGGAATAAAATCACAATATGATTTTACAGCACCAGCAGTATTTTCAAAAAGAATTGTCAAGTTAGACTAATAAAAAAGAGGGCAAGACCCTCATCTATTTATTATTTTCATTTTTATTTTCTTTATTATTTTCATTTGTAGTTTCATTACTATCTTCTTTAATAATTTCATTTGAATTATCATTTATGTTTTCTTTTATGTTTTCATTCGTAGTTTCTTCAATAGTTTCATCTGTAGTATCTTTATTATTTTGATTTGTAGTTTCATTATTATCTTGTGTACTATCTTCTTTATTATCTTCTTTATTATCCTGATTTATAATCTCATTTGAATTATCATTTGGATTTTCTTTTATATTTTCTTTTTCCCTATTTATCTTTTTTATAATAGCAATTTCAGCTTTTTCACCATTAAAAGTCGTAGGTCTGTAACTAATTTCTACATCAATTTTACTATTTTCTTTTGTTAAAAATACTGTCTCATATGTTGAAATATTTTCACCTTTTATTCTGCTAAAGTAATAAGTTTCAGCAGATTGAAATCCTTCAGGTGCAATAAAATTGAAAATGCTTTTTTCAATAATTTCCTCATTTTTATATCCAAGTAAACTCACAAAAGGGTCATTGATCTGTTTTAAAATACCCCGCTTTAGAACAACCGCTGAATCGGTAATTTTATCTAGAAAATCAGAATTTTCTATTACATCCTTAGTTGTTACAACAGTAGGCGTTGTTGGAGAAGTTGCTCCAATAGGTTCTGCGTTAATTCCCTTATATAACAGTTCCTCTTTTTGTTTTAATTCTTCTTCTCTTTTATATAATTCATTTTCTAAGAGTTCTAATTTTTCTCTCCATTTACAAAATTCATTAATTTTTTCGTTGATTCCTCTTTTTTCATTTATAATTTGATTTTCACGTTCTTCTAACTGGATTCTTTTTTGTTCTAAATCATCAATCATTTTTTGACTTTCTGCCCTTTTTTTCTTTCCGCTAATCAACCCTGAAAAAGAACGTTCAAATTTTCCTGATGGGATTTCTGTATCTAATTCAGGCTCTTCTTCACTTTTATCATCTTCAGCTAGTTTATTTTCAATTGTTTCTAATTCCTCTTCTAATTGTTTGTTTTTATTTTCCAATTCAAGGTTTTTTTCAACTAATTCCTTGATTATTTTATCATCCATAATATTTTTTTCAGTTTTTTTCATTTCAGGTTTTGAAAGTTTAGCAGGTTGATCTTTTTCATCTATTTTTGATGGTACCAACTTACCTACAAAACCGATATCCTTTACTATTCCTTTAGTATCTTTTACAGGGAAACAACTCCATAAAATCATTATTTCCTCAGAATTTTTAGCAAGAAGAGGGAGTTTAAAATCATCTTTTGATTTATTTTTTCTGATTAGTTTGACTGTATTTTTCCATTTTTTAAGATATTTATTTGGAATTAATGTATCAAAAAATTTTTTATTTATAATTTCTTTTTTTTGAAAGCCTAATATTTTTTCGCATTCTTTATTGAATTTTATTATTTTTTCAGCTGGATCGATACTTAGTACTAAACCATGTTTAAGATCTGGTGAACTTTTATTATCCTTATTTTTTAGTTCATCATTATTATTTTGCATCTCTTCCTTCGGCAATAATACTTTTAAGTTAAAAAGTTCCATTTCTCTGTTTTTCTCAATTCCTTAGTTATTTTAAAACTTTTTGTTTTTACAATATGAATCTGAAATAATATAACATTAAACATATTCTAAAATAAGATAAGGAGAGTTCTAAAGAAGTAAAAACTATAAATAGAGGTTTTTTGTTATAATATACGGGTTGGTCTGTACTCGAAAACTACTAAACAGGAGGGGTAAAAATAAAATTAAAGATGGGAAAAAGTGAAGATAAATCAGAAGATTCTGATGAAAAACTTAATTCTAATAAAGAAGATGCAGAGAAAAAACCTCAGATTGAAAAAGAGGGAGAAGAAACAGCAAAAGAAAAAAGTGAACCAACTCCAAAAACTGAAGATAAACCAAAAGAATCTGAAGAAGTAAAAAAGAATGCTGATGATTTAAGAAAAGTAATAAAAGTTGGAACAGACGAGGAAAAAAAGGTAGAGAAAAAACAAGATACTAAAGAAATCAATGATGATTCAGATTCAAATACAAGGGACTCTTTAGAACAAAAACGAGCTATACTTCAGAGCATAAAGGATTTTGATTTTCAAATAAAAAAGAATTCCGAAGAAATAAGCGGTATAAATCAAAAATTAGAATTGTTATCAAAGGATCTTGATGACCTGGTTAGTTTATATGAGATTGTTTCAGAACAAATGAACCCTTTTGTTGGTCTTTCAAAAGTTACTAAAAAAAGAATTGATGCTTTAGAAAACTTTACAAAAGAAATCGAATTTTTAAAAGAAAGAACATCAGAATTAGAATCTTTTGCTGAAAGATCTGGAGCAAGATTAAAGAGTCTTGGAGAAGGAGAATATCCTAAAGCAAAGACCATAGATACCGATAATATCTTAGGGAATGGGACAGCAGAAGTACCTGAAAAAGATAACCAAGAAACCGAAAGTCAGGGTGAGATATCCGATAAAGCTGATGATAATCTAGAAACCCCAATTGAAACACAGGAAAAAGATGAAGACAACCAAAGTCCAACAAATCTTGTAGAAACATCAGAAGAGATTACAAATGTAAATACTCAAGAAGAAAATCAACAACCTTTTCAAGATAATATTATTTATGATAACATATGGGATAATTTTTCCAGTGATGAATTAGATATAATAATAGAGAGAACATTAGGCGGATTATCTACAGAAGAAAAAATTGATAATATAATTGATGAATTTATAGAAAGTTTAAAAGGTTAGAATGTAAATTAGGTGTTGGGATATGAACAGCCAAGTGGGAGATAGCAATAAAAAATCTTCTTCAGATTTTGATAGGAAAAAAGAACTATCTACCCTAGTTAATCAAAAGGTAATTCCATTAAAAGTTGCTGAAAAGATTGATGAAAAACTTAAAGAAAAAAATGTAAAAGTTACAAAAGAGCAACTTCACTCTCTTGTATATAAGATTAGAGATGTTTTTGAAAACTATGTAAAAAATGGTAAACCGATAAAACAACAAAAATGGGAACAACCAACTGAAAATATGCAAAAACTTGTCGAGACGATAGAACGTTTAGAAAAAAGAATCTCGATTATTGAAAAAGAAAAGACTACATCCCATAAATTTGTAACAACAAGTGATATAACAATTCCTTTTCAAGAATTGGAACTAGATCCCTTACAAGAAATACCAAGTGATCCTGAAAGTATTATTGTATTAATGAAATGGCTCCAATACTTAATGGATAAATGCGGAAGGGACAATTTATCAAATATACTTGACTATTATGTTGATATTGGATGGATATCACAAGATGCAAAAATAAGTCTAATTGATTATTCACAGGGAATTACTGAGGAAAAAAGAAGTGAAGGTACAGCAAAAAAGGACGTATCTCATTTGCCATCCAAGGATCATATACAATCGTTAATTTATATTAATAAATTAAAAGGAAGACAATTTGACAAACATTTTCTAGAAAGAATTGATGGAGAGTTAGCAAGAATAACAAAAAAACTTGATAATTACCAATTCAAATAAAAAAAATTTGTTATGATTTCTCAATTTCTGATAAATGTTTTTCTCTTGTAAAAGATAAAAAGAGAGCGTTATTTTTTATTTTTGTCCAAACCATTGATATAATAAATTCAGCAGTGGGTATCTTTGTAAAAACCTCATCAAAGGTGAACTTGATATTTCTTTATCTCTTGGCATAGTAACAGTAAGCTCTCCCCAATTACTTTCTTCACCTTTGGTATCTTTTGCTTTTGCTTCAATGGTAAATGTCCCTGGTCTTGTATAAGTATGTTCAATATCAAAATCTACACCAGAAGCATACGGACCAGTCCATACTTCAGTATGGCCATCACCCCATTTTATGTAGTAATAAACATCGTCATCATCAATATCTTCTGAGTTAAATGTATAGATATATTTTACTCCTGCTTTACCAGTTATTGGCCCATCAATAGTAGGAGTATTGGGTGGAGAATTCGGATTTAATAGACTTTTAATTACTTCTCTAAGGGTAATTTCGGTTGCTTCGATTGCATCTTCAAGTGGTAGTCCAGCTGTAACATGAATGAATCCTGATGACAAACATGGATATGTTTCATTAGTTGTATTATGAATGTCTTGATACCACATCCCAAGATATGCCATGTATTCACATAGATAAGCACCAGGATTACCATTCCAATCGACCCATGCATTCACAGTGGTTTGATCATTTACTGCATCTGCAATTGCTTGTACAGGAAGGGTAGAATGACGAATATAACCTGCAGGTTTAGTATCATCAGGAGGACAAGGTGTAGGTTGATAAGGGGGGACATTATCAGGAACCCAATTATCTAAATTTCGAGCGTTATATTCTATTTCCCATGGTCCAGCACCTGCACCGAAACTAATTATTGCAATCGGATTTATTTCCTCAGTAATACCCCAAAAGTCTTCCCAAGTATTTTGATAGTCTACTTCAAAAGTTCCATTATATGTACCTGGTTTGGGAAAGAATGAATATATATTATAGCCCCAATCTTCCCAATTACCACCTTTCCAACCATCAGGATTTAAATAAGAATCATCGCTAAATTGTGCAATCATCTGACCAGTCGGATTCCAATAACCAGTTAGCATTATATTTCGAAGTTCATTAGTTGACTCAATAACGGGAATATTTGTATTATTAATAATTGATTTTCTACTGCTAACTACCTGAAGATTAAGAGCTCCAATAATTAATATCATTATTAAAAAATAAAATCCTATTCTAATTATTTTCTTTTTCATAATTTTACCTCCCTTTAATATATATAAATCAGACATGATGTATATAAATTTTTAATACTACAAAATGAGTTATTGAAGGAGGTTTAGGAGTTGGTTTTGTTTAAAAAATTCGAAAATTTTATTTTTTATGTTATTCTCTTTAATCCTCGATTTTGTCTAAAATGCTCAAATTAAAACAAAAATATTTATTTACTTGTTATGTGTTATAATTTTTTATTATATTAAATAAGAATAGGGGACTCTAAGCTAATCATTTGCTAGTAGGAGGTGGATTTACAAGATGGGATTCTCATTAGTCGCTGCAGCTGCAATTATTTGTGTTGCTATAGTTATGGCTATAGAAATCATTGTAGGAACTACTATTCCAACTATAACTGATGTTCATGAGTCTCTTAAAGATATGAAAAATAGAGCAATTGATCAGATTCAAACTGATTTAAGTATAACAGATGTTACCTCAACACCTAATGGATCTAATTATGACATCAATATAACAATTGATAATACTGGTAGTGTCACATTAGAAACAGAAAAATTTAACATTTTAATAAATGGATCAGAAAATACATTCACTTGTTCACAACCATTTATCTATCCAGAAAATATAGTTTATTTCAATGTATATAATTTTCAGGATACAGGATCACTGAGATTGAAAGTTATAGCTGATAATGGGATATCTGATTATTATGATTTTACAGTACCTTAATAAAAAATAAAAAAGTGAAAAAATATGGGATTTAGCCTGACAGGAACGCATGTAATATTCTTCATCGCATCAGTAATTATAGCAAGTGCGGTATCAGGTGTAATAATTGCTGTAATCACTGATGTCAGTAATAGTCTTTCAGAGAGAGGTGAAAGAGTTCAGGAACAATTAGATACCGAATTTAAAATAATTAATGATCCTGAAAATATACCAACATCTGGCAGTTTTTATCTATTTTATTTAAAAAACATAGGTGGAATAGAATTATCTACTTCAAATGAAACTTTCCACTTATTTATAGATGGAGATATTGTTGCAACAGCTAATTACAATTTTTCTGAAAGTTCTGTAAAAACAGACGAGGTATCAATTATTTATATAAGTAACACCGAAATTTCAACGGGGGATCAAGTCTTAAGAGTTGTTGGACCTCAAGCAATTGAGGATAAATTTAGTTTTACAATATGATATAGGATGGGATAATAACCTATGGAAGGAAAATCCATAATATTAGAAAGAAAAGGGGAAAAAGATGGATTTGATCAAAGATTTGGAAAAGAAGTTCCATTAGGTTCTTTGATTTTCATGGAGGGTAAAGAAGGTACAGGAAAAAGTATTTTTTGTCAGAGGTTTTTATATAGTTTTTTAAAAAATGGTTCAACTTGTTCTTATATTTCCACACAGTTTACGATTAAAAGTTTTTTAAGGCAAACTGCATCAGTTGGATATGATATCAGAAAATATTTAATGGCCGGAAAACTTATTTTTGTATCTACTGAAGTAACTCTTGCTGAAACAAAACCTAAAAGTACTTTTCTTGAGGGTTTGCTTACTGCTAAACAACTTTTTGATCCTGATATAATTTTTATTGATTCATTATCAAGTCTATTGATTGAAAGTCTAAATGAAGCTAATTTAGTGGAACTTACAGATTTTTTCAATCGTTTAAAAGGTTCTGGTAAGATTATAATTGTAACTGGAAATCCCAATGAGTGGTCTCCAAAAATTCATAGTGCATTTCAGATGATTGCTGATATCCATTTTAAAATTACTCGTGAATCTATGCCTGGAGTTGGGGTTGTTCATAATATTTATCTTGAGAAATTTAATGGTGCAAAGCATAAATATGAAGCATTAACGACATTTTCAGTTAGACCAGGAACTGGACTTACAATCGAAACAAGTGGAGTAGCGTTCTAAAGGTGAAAGAGGATGACGGAGATAGATAAACCTGAAGAAGAAAAACTGCTGAAAGACAATCCACATTTAAAGAAATATATTGATGAAATTGAAAAAAAAATTGGTAGACCTACATTATATAGTAAAGTTCCTAGAGATGTCAAAGAACAAGAATATCCAAATATCATTTATACCACAAAAGGAGTAGTTTTTATTCATATTATCAAAACAAGGGAAATGGAAAAACCTGAATATCACGCTATAACACCTGACCTTGTTGGAAATGTAAAAGAAAAACGTGACAGAATTCTTAATCTAATATATGAAAAAGCTCATCTGAAAACAGATATAAAAACGCAAGAAGAACTAAGAAAAGCTATCAAAGAGGTAATGGAAAAGGTAATTACTTTAGATGAAAAATCTGCAGATAAACTAGAAAAATCAAAAGGAAGCAAAGTAAGAGTAACCTCTGTTGAAAAAATGAATATCGAATATGACATAATCAAAGATATTGTTGGCGGCGGACCTCTTGAACCTTTTATGAGAGACCCATATATCGAAGATATACATATTATAACTGGAGAAAATGTTCATTTAATTCATAAAGTATTTGATATGGTTAAAACAAATATTCATATCGATAAATCCTGGGCAAATAGGTTTTCACAGGAGTTTGCTGAAAAAATCGGAAGTCCAGTAAGCGAAGGTCAACCAATTGCTGATGGTACTCTTCCAGATGGAAGTAGAGTCAATATTATTCATAGCAAGGATGTAAGTCTCAAAGGACCAAGTATGACTGTTAGAAAGTTTAGTGAAACACCCATCAGTATTACACAGCTTATAAATTGGGGAACCTTAGATGCAGGAATTGCTGCATATCTATGGTTATGTTTGAATTATGGACGTAGCATTTTTGTTTGCGGTGAGACAGCTTCAGGTAAAACAACAACATCAAATGCAATGTTTGTTTTTATTCCTCCTGAAAAGAAAATCTATTCTGTGGAAAATACGCCTGAGGTTCAGGTTCCTCATTCTGTATGGCAACAATTGCTTACCAGATCAACAGGACCTGCCGAGGGACATATTGATGAAGGTGATCTTCTTAGAGCAGGATTAAGATCAAGACCAGATTATATAATACCTGGAGAAACAAGAGGTGTAGAAGGACGTGTTGTTTTTCAAGCTATGCAGACTGGCCATCCAGTTGTGACCACATTTCATGCAGGATCGGTTACAAAGGTAATTCAGCGTTTTACAGGCCATCCTATCAATATTCCAAAGACATTCATGGATAACTTGGACGTCGTATTGATTCAAATGGCTGTAGAACGTAAGGGAAAGAGATTAAGACGGGTTCTCTCAATTGATGAAATCGAGGGATACAATAAAGAGGTAGATGGCATTATGTCAAGAAAAGCATATGAATGGAATGCTGTTGATGATACCCATATATTTAAAGCAAATAGAAACAGTTATATCCTAGAACATAGAATAGCAGCACTGGCTGGTCTTCAAGACCCAACACAAATCTATGAGGAATATGACCGGCGTAAGCACATCCTCGAAAGGATGGTAGAGGAAAAAATATTTGATTATTATGAAGTGGTTCAATTTATTTGGACCTTTTATCGAGGTGGGGAGAAAGCATTACCTATCTCAGTTTAATGTTATAAATAACCATAGATAAGGGGATCTAGGATGCATAAAACAATTCAAAAGTTAAATTCAAAAAATAATTTATATTTAAAAAAGGAATAAAAATGGCCGAGATGACTGGGGAAGAAGTAGAAGAACTGCTTAAAAAAAATCCACATTTGGACAAATATGTAAAGAGTTTAACAAAGAAAATGACTGAGCCGAAATTTTATTCTGTACTATCCTATGAAGCAAGAGATGAGAAATATCCAAATTTAATCTATCCTGGACAGGGATCTGTTTTTATACATGTATATAGAACAAGGGACATGGATGTTAAGGAGTACCATTCAATTGAACGTATCTTAGATGAGAATGAAAGAAAAAAACATGACGAACTGCAAAGATTGATAATTAAAAACGCTCCTAATAAACAAAGTGTTATGACAGATGATCAATTAAGAGATGTACTTCATGAACTGATTGAAGAACTAATTGTTATAGACGAAAGAGCTATTGAGGCTGAAAAAGAAAAGAAAAAAAGTGCAATCAAATCTGGTAAGTTTGATAAGATAAGAGCTACTTCTCTTCAAAAAAATAATATCGAATATTATATCATTAAAAATATAGTCGGTGGTGGTCCTCTTGAATGCTTTATGCGAGATCCATATCTTGAGGATATTCATATTGTTACAGGTGAAAAGATCCATCTCATCCACAAGGTTTTTGGGATGATTAAAACAAATGTTGAAATAAGTAAAGATGACGGACAACTTTTTGCCAGAAAATTAAGTGAAAAAATGGGAACTCCTGTAAGCGAAGGTCAACCAATTGTAGATGGAGTGTTACCTGATGGAAGCAGAGGTAATATCATCTACAGCAAAGCAATCAGTATCAAAGGACCTAGCATGACAATTAGAAGGTTTACTGAAACTCCAATTAGTATAACCCAATTGATAAAATGGGGTACTCTCAGTTCAGGTATTGCTGCGTATCTATGGATCTGCTTACAATATGGTCGTAGTTTTTTTTTATGCGGGGGGACAGCTTGTGGAAAAACTACAACGATGAATGCAATAATTCCATTTATCCCACCTGAAAAAAAGATATACACTGCCGAATCCACCCCTGAAATGCAAGTACCACATACTGTTTGGCAGCAATTACTTACAAAAACATCAGGTCCGGAAGAAGGGCAGGTTGATCTTTTTGATCTTCTAAGAGCAGCATTACGATCAAGACCAGATTATATAATACCTGGAGAGGTAAGAGGTGCTGAGGGAAGTATTGTATTTCAGGCAATGCAGACAGGTCATCCATGCATGAGCACATTTCATGCAGGAACAGTTACAAAAGTTATTCAACGTTTCACAGGAGATCCAATAAATGTTCCTAAAACGTTTATGGATAACCTTGATTTTGTAGTTATACAGCTTGCAATAGACCGAGATGGAAAATTGATGAGAAGGGTTACTTCAATAGATGAAATAGAGGGATATAACAGGGCAGTCGATGGTATAATGTCAAGAAGTGCCTTTGAATGGGACCCAGTAGAAGATTCACATCGATTTAAGGCAAATAGAAACAGCTTCATTTTAGAACAAAAAATTGCAAAAAATGCAGGATATGCTGATACAGCTGAGATTTATTTAGAATATGATAAGAGAAGACATATCCTTGATAGAATGGTCGAAGAAGATGTCATGGACTACTATGAGGTAGTAAATTTCATCTGGGGTTATTATAAAGAGGGTGATAAAGGAATACCTATATCACTTTAGAGAGAAGGACATGGCTAAAGATAAAAAGAAATCAAAAAAAGAAAAAAAGAAAGATGAGGATAAAAATAAAAAAGATTTCATAGTTCAACTTAGAATTGCATATAGAGCTTTAGAAGACCCTAAGAAATTCTATGTAACAATTTTATTTCCATTAATTTTCATGGGAATAATTGTTTTTTTAATGCCTTTCATATTCAGTATAATTCTTCCAATAACACTTAATCTAAATCCTATAACATTTATAATTGGTGGAATAGTTCCCATCTTCATTGGTATTTTATATCCTTATATTGCATGGAGAAACAAAGAAAATGATATCAATGGTAAAATGCATTTTTTTATAACACATCTAAGAGTTCTTGCAATCTCTGATTTATCTCTTAGAGATATCATCAATATCTTGGGTGGAAAAAAGGTATATGGTGCATTAGGTGAAGAACTAAAAAAAATTAGTATACTTTCAACCCAATGGCGTATGCCTTTATCAAAGACATTTCGTTTTATATCAGAAAGAACACCTAGTAAAATACTCAAAGATTTTTTAGATCGTTTCTCCCAAAGTCTTGATAGTGGTGTAGAACATAGGGAGTTTATTGAAACTGAGCAAAGTGCAGTAATAGAAGAATATAAGACCATGTATGAGTCAAGCAATGAAAATGTCATTATCTTAAATGAAGTCTATGTAAGTATGCTCATTGCAATAATTTTTGTAATGTCACTAGGAATTGTATTGCCAATCATTATGGGTACTGAAAATATGAATATGTTCATTTTTATTTCATCTTTTATGCTAATTGTTAGTGAAGGCATGCTAATGTATTTACTAAAGGCTATGATTCCACCTGATGAAATATGGCATTTAACAGGTGAAATGGGAGAACTTGAAATAAAAATAAATCGATTTTTTAAATTATCTATAATGCTTGTATTTCTAATTGGAGCTCCATTATTCTTTCTAAAATATAGTATGAATATTCAATTTCTGCAGATACTTACTTTTGAGGTTTTATTTGCAGTTTCTTTAAGTCCTTTATTAATTATAGGTATAATGGTATTTGTTGAAGAGCAAGCAATCACTAGAAAAGAACGTAACTTTCTAAGTTTCCTTCCAGCCTTAGGTTCAATATCAACTATGAGAGGTGGAAAAATAAATGATTCTGTGTATTATCTAAGTGAAAAAGATTATGGGGTTCTTACAAGACATATTAGTAATTTATATAGAAGACTTCGGACAAGAATTGATGACGATGCTGCGTGGGAGTGGTTTGGAGTAGATACAGGTAGTAACTATATTCAAAGGGCAGGTGAGATGTTTCGTGAAGCAACTTATGCTGCAGCCAATCCACGTAAAGTTTCACGAATGATAGCTGAAAACATTAGAAAAATAAGAGACCTTCGTCTTAAAAAATTAACAATTGTCAATACATCAATTGCATTGTTTGGTGGCATTACTTTTGGAATATCATTTGCAATATATGTTTCATTGATCATCGGCCGACATTTGAATACTGTAATGATGGAAACAGGTAATCCTTTTGAAAATGTCGAACGTATAAATATTCCTGCTCTTTTAAATTTTATTTCTCCAGAACTTTATAATCAAAATTTTATCATAATCTTTATTGTTCTAGTTATACATTGCTTTATGATGGCTCTTACACTCAGAGTATTAAGAGGCAGTCATAAATTTGTAACATTACTTTATTTTGTACCATTTGTATGGATCGTATCTATCACAAGCTACATTGTTGAGATAGGATTTGGAGGCATGCTAGGATCATAATAAATTTAGAATTACATACAAAAAGTATTATAAAATATTGGACAATAAACAAATAGGAGAGATTAATAAAAATTAATGTAGGAAAGTTGATTTTCATGAAAAAAATTGGTGTATTAACAGGTGGGGGAGACTGTCCAGGCTTAAATGCAGTAATTCGAGCAGTAGTAAGAAAATCCATAAAAAATAATTGGGAAATTATTGGGATCAAAAATGGATGGAGAGGCCTAATAAATGGTGAGATAGAACTTCTAACAGGTTATTCTGTATCAGGAATACTTCCAAAAGGTGGAACAATTATTGGAACGTCCCGAACAAATCCTCTAAAAAGAGAGGAAGACAAGCAAAAGGTTATTGAAAATATTAAAAAATATGGGATAGATGCTATAGTTGCAATAGGTGGAGACGATACATTAGGAGTTGCAAAAAAATTTCATGAAATGGGCATTCCAATAGTAGGTGTTCCAAAAACTATTGACAATGATTTATCTGGAACAGATTATACATTTGGTTTTGACACAGCTATTTCAATTGTAACAGAAGCTATAGATAGACTACATACAACTGCTGAATCACACCATAGGGTAATTGTTGTCGAGGTCATGGGAAGGCATGCCGGATGGATTGCAACAATGGCAGGTATTGCAGGAGGAGCTGATGAAATATTAATTCCTGAAGCACCATTTGATATTGACGACGTATGCCAGAATTTAAAGGAGAGATATAACCGAGGAAAGACATTTAGTATAATAGCTATTGCAGAAGGAGCTCATCCCAAAGAAAAAAATCTATCAGATGGACAATCTGATGAGAAAAACCCATATGGCCAAAACATAGGGGGCAATTTGATAACACAAACTGAAGAAAAGGATGCATTTGGTCATGTAAGACTAGGCGGTATTGGTAATTATCTAGCAAAAGAAATTGAGAAACGTATGAACGTGGAAACAAGAGTGACTGTTTTAGGGCATGTTCAAAGAGGAGGAAGCCCAACTGCTCATGATAGAGTTCTTGCAACAAGATTTGGCATTGCAGCCGTTGAATTAATCGAAAATGAAAATTATGGCAAGATGGTCGCATTACAAGGAAATCAAATTATTCCTATTAATCTAGAAGAAGCAGTTTCAAAATCCAAAACCGTTGATATGAAATTATATGACATTGCAAAAGTATTTTTTGGTTAAAAAATAATTATTATCAATAATTAAGGTTGTAATTCTATTATTGTGTGAATATATGTACTTGGTGTTGTGAAACTAATTACACCGCTTATTCCAAATTGTGGTACTACATTTCCAAAAACCTTTGTTCGAGTTGAAATCCCTGAGAAGCATTGTGTTGAATTAACAAGTAAGACAACCATATCATCTTCATTTACAATGGGAGAAGTTGCTGAACATGAGCTATCAATATCAGTAATAACCATAAGACCATAAGTTGTTGATGACAAAAGACTTGAGTTTAAGGTTCCAAAAAGCCCATTTGTCGCACCATCATTAAATACACTTGAGGTGAAGTTTAATATTACCTCATTATCTGAATCTGACAGTCTAATAAAAGCATTTGTTAGATCAATTTCATCAGAACCAGCAGTTGTCCTGATAAATATTGCAAGTTGATTTATATTTGTTCCATTACTAAAGCCGTTTACATGAGTAACCCTAAGACCGCTTGAAACCTCTCTCAATGTCTGTTGACCTGTTTCCAAAGCTTGTTGCTCAAGAGTATTCATAGTTTGAATTATTACTGATGCTGCAATTCCCGCAACCATAATCATTGCTATGAATATTATAAGAGTACCAATACCTATGGCACCTTTGTTATCAGCAATCAGCACCCTCTGAGTTAAACAGATTTTAACTCTTCTCACCTCCCATTAATTTTGGGTTATAAGGCATCCTAAAATGAGCCCATCCACTAATTAGTAATAATAAATGACATAAAAAACTATTGTTTAAAAAAAAGTGGTAAAAAAATTAAAAAGAGGTGTGGTTACAAAACCACACAAACAGGTTTTATTTTATGGTTCTTTATTGTAGATCCATTACGTCATCTGTATAAGAGGCGGGTGTTCTAAATGATATTACACCAGGTGATCCCACTTCAGGGACAACATAACCCCATATATCTGTTCTCTCAGTAAGGTCACCGAAAGCAGCAGTTGTGTTTACACAAAGATATATTTTATCTCCTCTATTAATTACTACAACGGTATTACCAGTTATCGAGTTATCTGCATCCTCTATTACCAGTACACCGAACTGAGAACCATCTCCAGTTCCACCATAGTCTGGAAATACTGCAGCGCCGAAAATGTCGTCTCTTCCATCTGGTTCAAGGAAGAATGAATTTGTATAGTTTAGTATTACTTTTGTAGTAGAATCAGAGAGTTCAATATAGCTTTCATTTATGTCTATACCTTTTGATCCAGCTCTTGGTCGAACTCCAATTGCAATTTTTGAGATGTCAGCACCTGCTGATGTATCAGCATATCCAAGTATATCAAAGACTGACATACCAGTAGCAACCTCATCAGTAGTTTCTCGACCAGTAGCTAAAGCCTGAGATTCAAGTGTGGAACTTGTTTGTATCAATACAGAAGCAGCAATACCAGCAACCAAAACCATAGCGATAAAAACAATCATCGCGCCAATACCAATACTTCCAACATCCTTATTCAATATTTTTCGTTCTAAATGAAATTACACCAGGTGACCCATGTTCAGGATATATGAATCCGAAAACGTCTGTTCTTTCAGGTATTTCAGCACCAAAGGCAGTTCCTGCATCAACAAACAGCATTACTTTATCTCCAGCATTAATTACTGGTGAGTACTGAGAACATGAACCGTCAGCATCTTCAAGAACCATTATTCCAAATTCTTCATTTGTAAGATCTGTATATAGGAAACCAAAAACCTTACCATCGTCTGCATCCACCGTATCATTGAAATGGTTAGCATCAGCATAGTCGTATTGTAATACAACCTTTGTTGTCCCATCGCTAAGTATAATAATTGTCTCATTAAGATCAATATCTGGTGAACCTGCTCTTGCTCTAACAGTTATTGCAAGTCCATCCATATCAGTATTAACGATTCCTTCGACATCAAATACTGATATACCACCTGCAACCTCATGAATGGTTTCTCTACCAGTAGACAACGCCTGAGACTCAAGTGTAGTACTTGTTTGTATCAAAACAGAAGCAGCAATACCAGCAACCAAAACCATAGCGATAAAAACAATCATCGCGCCAATACCAATACTTCCAACATCCTTATTCAATATTTTTC
>WOR8_10000481_pt1 | contig 47471 bp, 35 predicted proteins | sample DeeMarSeWOR38_10_FD_19890 | JGI IMG/M metagenome (IMG submission 19890)
TTCGCGATCGGCTGATCCAGGATCCGGACATAACCCAGGTGGATTTTGAAGGGATTCGCGATTATGAAATCAGCATTGAAATCCCGCTTGCGACGTTAAGGGCCTATGGCCTGACCATAGACGAAGTGGCCGGGCGGATTCGCCGGACTTCCGTGGAATTGCCCGGTGGTGCCATCAAAAGCAAAAGCGGCGACATCCTGGTGCGGGTGAAGGAGCGGCGGGATTTTGGACCTGAATTCGGTAAAATCCCCATCATAACCAGCAACGACGGCTCCCGGGTGCTGCTTGAAGACATCGCCGTTATTAAGGACGGATTTGAAGAAACCGACAATTTTGCCACCTACAACGGCAAGCTTGCGGTGATGATCCAGGTCTATCGCGTGGGCGAGCAAACCCCGATTTCCGTTTCGGATGCGGTGCGGCGGCAGGTGGAAAACGTCAACCAGATTCTGCCGCCTGGTCTGGCGCTGGAAGTCCGCAACGATCGGTCGGAAATTTATCGGCAGCGCATGGATCTGATGATGCGCAATGGGTATCTGGGACTGGCCCTGGTGTTTATCCTGTTGGCCGTCTTCCTGGAGGCACGCCTGGCGTTTTGGGTCAGTCTCGGGATTCCCATCTCGATTCTCGGTTCTTTTATAGTTCTGCCGTCTATGAATGTCAGCATCAACCTCATCACCATGTTTGCCTTTATCATTACCCTGGGTATTGTGGTGGATGACGCCGTCGTGGTGGGGGAAAATGTCTATTATTATCGCCAGAGCGGACTCGGCTGGTTTGAAGCGGCGGTGCGGGGCGCCCGGGAAATAGCGATGCCCATTACCTTCAGCGTGCTGACCAACATGGTGGCCTTTATGCCGATGATGTTTATCCCCGGCTTTATGGGCAAAATCTTTAAGTATATTCCGCTGGTGGTGATCGCCGTATTCAGCGTTTCGCTCATTGAAAGTCTGTTTGTTCTGCCATCCCATATCGGGCACCGCCGGCGGTCCGACCCGTCCGGACCGCTACGCTGGTTGATCGCGGGGCAGGCACGCTTCAGCAGATCCTTCAGCCGCTTTATTCAAACGAAATACGGGCCGTTTCTGGATCTGGCCCTGCGGTATCGATATCTGACGCTGTCCATCGGGATTGCCGTGCTGGTGCTGACGGTTGCTTACGTAAGAAGCGGCCGTATGGGCTTTGAGCTGTTTCCCAAAGTGGAATCCGACTATGCCTTGGCCACGGCCAAGCTTCCCTTCGGCACCGCCGTCCAAAAAACCGAGCGGGTGCAGCAGATCATCGTCGAGGCGGCCCAGCAGGTGGTGCAGGAAAACGGCGGCGATAATTTGGTGCAAGGTATCTTTTCCGTTATTAACGCGAATTTGGCGGAGACGCGCGTTTATCTGACGCCCCCGGATGTCCGGCCCATGTCAACCGCTAAACTGGCCGACCTGTGGCGTGAGCGCGTCGGTACGCTCACCGGGCTGGAATTTCTAAAATTCGAATCCGATGCCGGCGGGCCGGGCCGCGGTGCTGCAATCTCCGTTGAATTGAGTCATCGCCGCATAAATATCTTGGAACAGGCCAGCGCCGAACTGGCCGAGGCCCTGGAGTTTTTTCCCAACGTCTCGGATATTGACGACGGTTATGCACCGGGCAAACAGCAAATCGATTTTCAGATAAAACCCGAAGGGCGCAGTCTGGGCTTGCGCTCCCAGGAAGTGGCACGTCAGGTTCGCAACGCCTATTTCGGTGCCGAAGTGTTGCGCCAGCAGCGGGGGCGCAATGAAATAAAAGTGAGAGTGCGCCTGCCGAAAGAAGAGCGCGCTTTAGAATACAACCTCGAGCAAATGATTCTGAGAACACCGACCGGTACGGAAGTCCCCCTGAGCGAGGCGGTTTCTATAAAGCGCGGCCGGGCATATACCACCATTGACCGCCGCAACAGTCGTCGCATCGTCACCGTTTCCGCGGATGTAAAGCCTCGCAGTCAGGCCGACCAGGTTCTGCAGTCATTGAAAGCCGACACCCTGCCCGCCCTGCAGCAAAAATACCCCGGTCTGACCTACAGCTTTGAAGGTCGACAGGCCGACAGACGGGAGAGCATGCGCAGCCTGATGCTGGGTCTTTTGATGGCCCTGATTATCATCTATGCCATGCTGGCGGTGCCCTTCAACAGTTTCATCCAACCGATAATTATTATGATGTCGATCCCTTTCGGCATCGTGGGCGCGGTGATCGGCCATCTGATCATGGGCTACAGCCTGAGCGTGATGAGCATGTTCGGTGTGGTGGCGCTGTCCGGGGTCGTCATTAACGATGCCCTGGTTCTGATCGATTTTGCCAACCGCAAGCGACAGGCCGGAATGAACAAACATGACGCAATCCACGGCGCCGGTATCCACCGCTTTCGACCGATCATGCTGACCACGCTGACCACCTTCGGCGGATTGGCCCCGATGATATTCGAAACATCGCGTCAGGCCCGGTTTTTAATTCCGATGGCGGTTTCTCTGGGGTTCGGGATTGTGTTTGCGACTTTAATTACTCTGCTGCTGGTGCCATCATTGTATCTGATTGTCGAAGACCTGCGTCGATTGTTCAAAGCGGGGGAGACGATCCCGCTACAACAAGATGCAAAGCTGGAGCAGTAGGTCTGGTTAAAGGTTAAAGGTCAAAAGATAAAGGTGGCAGTGAACAGAAAACAGATGACAGAAGTTGCTACTAAACCTCAGACCTATAACCTTCCCCTTCAACTTAAATAGAATCAACAGCTTGTAATTACGAAATTTTCGGATTTTCAAAAATTTGGTCTAAAAATCCTCCTGTCGGCAGCTTGTGCGCCCTCCAGGGCCGGTAAACCTCAGACGCATAAAATTCTGCCCCTCGGCACCGGCATTTAGAGCACTGACAAAATATTAGTAAGCGCTTCTTTTTTCAAACGGGGTTCAAGACGGGCATTATTTAGACAAGGCGTGCTTTTTACTATCTGTTTTCGATTTAAAAGAGACCCGCTTTAAAGCCTGCATTTCAGCCTCGCGTCAGATTGACACAGCTACCAATATCCTTATCTTGTATTAAAGTTTCGCATTAAACAAATGGACATTTGTGATTTGCGGGTTGTTAGAATTGGGTTTTATCTGAAGGGTGCCGTTGTTATCCCGCATTCATAGTCACTCGTACAAATTTGGTATAGATATGACGAAAAGAATAATTCTCACCATCCTCGGCGTGCTCGTTATGATCGGCGTCCTGGGCGGCATCAAAGGTCTGCAGATCAGCCGGATGATTGCAATAGGAAGCCAATCGACACTACCTCCTGAGACGGTTACCACCGCTGCGGTGCGGACAGAATCCTGGGAATCTCTGATTACGTCGGTGGGATCACTCGAAGCAGTTCAGGGGGTGATGTTAACGGCAGAGCTGCCCGGCAAGGTCGTGCGTATCGCCTTTGAACCGGGTACGAAGGTGAAGGCTGGTGATCTTTTACTTCAGCAGGACATCTCCTCGGAGGAGGCTCAGCTGCGCGCGGTAGAAGCCACCGTTGCGCTCACCAAGCTAGAGCTCGAGCGCTCCAGCAAATTGCTGGCCAAAAACGCCGTCGCACAGTCCAGATACGATTCCGACAATGCGCAGTATAGGCAAGCCGTGGCACAGATCGACGGCATCCGTGCAACTATCAGGAAAAAAACCATTCGAGCGCCCTTTGCCGGCAGTCTTGGCATTCGGCTGGTTAACCTGGGTCAAGTTCTTAATGAGGGGGACCCGATCGTTTCGCTCCAGACGATTGATCCTATTTTCGTCAATTTCTTTCTCCCGCAGCAGCAGCTCGCACAGGTCAAACCAGGTCTCAAAGTGCGTGTGACAACCGATGCGTTGCCCGGCCAGGTGATCGATGGCGAAATCACGGCGATCAGCCCTGAAGTCGATGTTGCAACACGCAATATTCGGGTTCAGGCGACGGTCGCAAACAGTCAGGAGCATCTTCGTCCCGGCATGTTTGTGAACGTGGCCGTGGTGTTACCCGCCCGCGAGGAGGTGCTCGCCATCCCGACAACGGCCGTGCTTTATGCCCCTTACGGCGACACGGTATTTGTCGTCCATGAAAAGCAAAACGAAAAAGACGTTCAGCCTGTAAGCGTCATTCGACAGAAGATTGTGCAACTCGGGGAGAAACGCGGCGATTTCGTCGCAATCGTCTCCGGACTGGACAATGGCGAGACGGTCGTGTCCACCGGGGTTTTTAAACTGCGCAACGAGCAGGCCGTCGTTGTGGACAACACTCTGGCGCCTGCATTCAAGCTTACGCCCAAACCGGAGGACAGTTGATGTGAACGGCACAAAGCCTGCCGAATATAACTTATCATTGCTCTAAAGTTCGTCCGGGCGCTTTCGCATTATGAAATTTACCGATCTCTTCATCCGCCGTCCAGTACTCGCCCTGGTCGTTAGCCTTTTGATCATCATCGCCGGGTTGCAGGCGGTGCGTACCCTAAATGTCCGACAGTATCCCCGTAGTGAAAATGCGGTGGTCACTGTCACGACCGTTTATGTCGGCGCAAGCGCTGAGCTCATCCGCGGATTTATCACCACACCGATAGAGCGTGCTATTGCGGCCGCCGACGGTATCGATTACATCCAGTCGCAGAGTGCTCAGGGGGTATCGACGATCAGTGCCCGCCTGAAGCTCAACTACGACCCGATTAAGGCGCTGTCGGAAATCAGTTCCAAGGTAGACCAGATCCGTGGCGACCTGCCACCGGAGGCCGAAGTACCGACGATCAACGTCGAGTCGGCTGATAGCCAGTTCGCCTCCGCCTATCTTAGTTTCACCTCCGACGTTCTCCAGCAGAACCAGATCACAGATTATCTTGTCCGAAGTGTGCAGCCGCGTCTGTCGGCCATCGAAGGTGTTCAGCGCGCCGACATATTAGGCGGCCGAACGTTTGCGATGCGTATCTGGCTCAAACCCGAGCGCATGGCCGCGTTGAGCATTAGTCCGGCGCAGGTTCGCCGGGCATTGGCGGCCAATAACTTCCTGGCTGCCGTCGGTCAGACAAAAGGCTCGTTCGTCCAGGTCAATCTGACCGCCAATACCGACCTGAGCTCCGTTCAGGAGTTCAAGCGTCTCGTTATTCGCGATCAAAATGGTGTCCTCGTGCGACTGGAAGACATCGCCGACGTGGTGCTGGGTGCCGAGGACTATGACACGGAGGTACGTTTCTCAGGCCAGACCGCCGTATTCATGGGCATTTGGTCACTGCCCAACGCCAACTCTATTGACGTAATCCGCCGCGTGCGGGTCGAAATGGAATCCATCCAGAACGAGCTGCCCAGCGGATTGCAAGCCCGCATCGCCTATGACGCTACCGACTACATTACCAATGCCATCGCAGAGGTGGTCAAAACCCTTAGTGAAACGTTGCTCATTGTCGTGGTTATCATTTTTCTTTTTTTAGGCTCTCTGCGATCGGCGTTCATCCCGGTGGTGGCCATTCCCCTTTCTCTTATCGGGGCGGTTTTCCTGATGCAGGTTTTCGGCTTCACGATCAACCTGCTGACCCTGCTGGCGATTGTGCTGTCTGTCGGTTTGGTGGTCGACGATGCCATCGTGGTGGTTGAAAATGTCCAACGACACCTGAGTGAGGGGCAGTCGCCCCTTGATGCCGCCTTGTTGGGCGCTCGTGAGCTGGTTAGCCCCGTGATTGCCATGACGATCACGCTGGCGGCCGTCTATGCCCCGATTGGATTGCAGGGAGGCCTGACCGGATCCCTGTTTCGTGAGTTTGCCTTTACCCTGGCCGGTGCGGTCATGATTTCAGGGGTCGTTGCCCTAACCCTGTCACCCATGATGTCGGCCAAGCTGCTGAAACCGGGGATTGAGGACCGTGGTTTTGCCGGCAAGATAGCGCGTGATTTCAAACGCTTCAGAGCTTTCTACGGCCGCCTGCTTGACATCACCCTCAATTCCAGGCCGGCTGTCTACCTGTTGTGGATCACGGTGAGTCTGCTCACCATCCCGATGTTCATCATGTCGCCCAAGGAGCTGGCGCCGACCGAAGACGAGGGCGTCATTTTCGGCATTCTGGAGGCGTCGGCCAATTCCACACTCGACCAGACCAGCCGTTATGCCGCGGCAGTCAATCAAGCGTATCTCAGTGTGCCGGAGACCCGCTTTACCTTCCAGGTTACGCGTCCGACCTCCGGTTTCGCCGGTATGGTCGTCAAGCCCTGGGACGCGCGCGAGCGCACCATCTTCCAGATTTTGCCTGAGGTGCAGCAGAAACTGCAACGCATTCCGGGCATCCGGATAACCCCGGTGCTGCGACCGGCGCTGCCGGGTGGGGGCCAGTTCCCGGTGGAGTTCATTCTCGCTTCGACGGCCGATGAAGACCGGATTCTGCAGTTAGCACAGCAGATTCAATTCAAAGCGCTGCAGAGCGGTATGTTTGCTTTTCCACCGATCATGTTAAGATCGACCAGCCCCAGGCGGAGATCATCATCGATCGTGACAAAGCGGCCGATTTAGGCCTAGACCTTCAGCGGGTCGGTGTCGACATCGGATCGATGGTCGGCGGCAATTTCGTCAACCGCTTCGACATCGCCGGCCGCAGTTACAAGGTAATTCCGCAGATCAAGCGCATCGACCGTCTCAACCCCGCGCAGCTCGAAAATATATACATCACCGGACCGCGCGACCAACTCGTTCCGCTCAGCACGATCGCCACGCTCCGCAACTCCACCGTACCGCGTTCGTTGAACCGATTCCAGCAGCTCAATGCGGTCAAAATCTCCGGCGTGGCCCTCAGGCCGCTTGATGAGGCTCTGCGTTTTCTCGAGGATCAGGCCGCCAAGATTCTGCCCAAGGGCTATGTCCTCGATTACACCGGTGAGTCGCGCCAACTCCGGGTCGAGGGCAACCAGTTCATTCCGACCTTCACACTGGCCATCATCTTGATCTTTTTGGTCCTTGCGGTTCAGTTCAACAGCTTCCGCGATCCCTTCGTCATCCTTGCCGGCTCGGTGCCGCTGGCAATATTCGGCGCACTGGCCTTCACCTTTCTGAAAATGCCAAACCCGAATGTCGCTTTCTGGACCCAGGGGTGGACGACCACGCTCAATATTTACTCCCAGGTAGGTTTGGTAACTCTTGTCGGCCTGGTGTCGAAAAACGGTATCCTGATTGTCGAATTTGCTAACAAACTCCAGGTGCAGGGCCGGTCCAAGCGTGAAGCCGTGCATGAGGCCTGCTTGACCCGCCTGCGCCCGATTATCATGACTACCGCAGCCACCATCGCCGGGCACTTCCCCTTGACACTGGTTTCCGGAGCCGGTGCCGCCGCACGCAACTCGATCGGTCTAGTGCTGGTGGGCGGCATGGCCGTCGGAACCTTCTTTACCCTGTTTGTTATTCCGTCGATTTACATGCTTGTCGCCCGTGACCATGCCCGCGAAAAACCGGTCTCTACGGTCGCCGACGCTTCTGACAAACGTGTTGTCAGACCGCGTCCCAGCGTCCAAGATCCCAATTGATGCGTTGAAAACTGCCGAGGCGATCAATACTTCCGCCTGATCGTTGTTGTTGCTTTTAGCATTTTGTATGCAATATCTCCGATGACCAATCCGCAGTTAATTTCTTGACCATTGTGCCGGATCTTTGTTAATTTAATTATGACCATGTAGTTGTCACAAACTTGGAAAATCCGTGAACCATACGAATAGTTTTGCATGGCTATCATAGAGTGTCCGAATTCGAAACCAGGTGAACTTGCACCTAAAGTTTTCTCTATAAGTCCCCGATAATCTATAGAGGTAACATTAGGAGGTGTGTATGAATGATATACTAGCTGAGGGATTCTTTTTATTGTCTTCACTGGGTACAATTGTTGTGATGTTGATTATTATCATGAGAGAGAGACGGAAAAGGAGAGAAGAAAATAGAATACGGTTAAAAAAGCAGGTTAAAACAACATCATATAATAAATCAGAAGGGTATTACCTTGAGTGAGTAAATTTCCTCTGTTTTTTTCAACTTTCCATATCTGATCGTGATATGTTTGAGCTCAATTTCGTCATCGTTTATGTCGATGCATGGGGTAATGGATTTCATAAGCCCCTATTATGATCATATTGAATATTTTTCTACTATCCAGCCGATACTAAATTGAGTGCTAAAAAATCATAAAACAAATAAATTAATATGGTTGCCAACACGATGACACTTAAAAACCCGATAGCTAGATACCAATAAAACGTTGTTATTTTTGGCCGCCGCTTCTTTTTAAATTTCTTTCTGAATTCTTTAAGCTGCCTATGGTAATCTCTTTGAGTTTTTTTTACATCCTCCCTACTTTCTTTAAGTATAAATGAAGACTTCCTCATGGTAATGCGCCGGCTATTAATTTCAAGGGGAATTGGTGGGTATATATCGTATCTGAATGTAAAGGTCAAAGCGAAATGCGGCGTGTGGTATTTTCGTAACACTCCGGAGTGGGATTTCGGGGTTTGGTTAAGTTAGATTCAGCCCAGGTTGACGGCAGCGGAAATGGATTTCTAAATACGTATGTATAAGCGATTTCTATCCTATGTCGCGAATCTGTGCTTGTTTTTACCAATAAATACGAAGCTGTTGTAATTCTTGACGATGACATTCAAGTTCTTTTTAAAAACATCGACACCAAAGGGATAAATAGTGCTAAGGTCACTCGTATCGATGAATATTTGAATGACGTCGTTTCCATGCTTTTTTAGGGCATTTATTAATTCATATGCAGAGGTACCATCAAAATCACCGTATAATTGCACATGGAGGCTGTTTCTGTTCCGATGAGGAAAAAGCTGGAAGTTGGTTGCCATTGGCAGGCGTCCTCCTTTCAGGACATCAATTTTATCGCCTTCGATCTTTATCCCTAAACACGTCTCTTGAAAGCGAAATTTTCAACCCCGGGATCAACTATTTGATAACCAGGCAGAGCGAGATGCACCTGGTATTTATTAGAAGATGACATTGTGAAATCGTTAAAAAGCAAAAATCATGCAGGAGCTACCGATTACCTGCAATTTTTTTATTATTTAAATTACAGATAGTTACCGAGAATAGAGAGAATATACTAAGAAATTTTAAGAAAAAAAATTCATAATATTGTGTAATCTAGTCCATAAATTTAAACGGATTGCCTAGTATCTGATAATACTGGACAACTTCTTTTTCTGCACTCCCCGTGTCAAAGTGAAAAGAATAAATATCCAGACTCGCAACTGTCGGTAAAATTGGCTTGACCTTTTTCTACAAATTTATTATATTCATTTGACCTCTTCCTGCACACCCTGAGAACAATGGTCTTTCGGGTCGTGTCTTTCCAACCTCGTCAATCACGGGGATCTAAGCTTCTACAAAAATAGAAAACAAGAAATAAAGTCACCTTTGAAACAAGGTAGATAATTTAGGTTATCCGTGATGAATCGAATCTGTTTACTGATCATGAAAACTTTACAATGCCAAAATGTCTTACGGGTAGTGGTCGAATTTGCATTGCTACTCACACTGGTTATTGCATGCGGTGATAGAGCGAATGACGCCGACGATTTGGATAAATTGTTGGACCTTCCAAAGTTATTCCCTCCGGTGGTCTTCCTTGCCGATAAGGATCTGAATGGTCGAGATGAACTCTATGCAGCCTTTGATGATGGTAGGGAAATTATCAAACTCAACGGTCAGTTGGTCGGCGGTGGCAATGTGATTGCTTTTGAAGTCTCCCCCGACGGTATGCTGGTCGCCTATCTGGCGGACCAGGATGTCAATGACCGGTTTGAGCTTTACGTTGTGCCCGTGGATGGCGGCGCAGCGGCTAAAGTTTCGGGCGTGTTCCAATCCGCTTCCGATGTAGAGGATGATTTTAAATGGGCCCCTGATGGCAGCCGGATTGCGTATCGTGCCAATCAGATTAATATCGATAATATTGAGTTGTTCACCGTGTTTGCTGACGGCACCGGTAATCTCAGGATTTCTATTTCACCCCTGTTTGCTGACGGAAATGTTGAGACCTTCAAATGGGCGCCCACTAGCGATTTCATCGCCTACACAGCGCAGCGGACTAACCTCGATCAATTGGAACTCTACAACACCAGACTGGATAGGCAAGACAATTTTCCGATTTCCGGTCTGCCGGTGGTTGGTGGGAGCGTTCAGACATTTGATTGGGCACCCGACAGCTCCCGAATTGCTTATCTGGCGGATAGTTTGATTGACGAAAAGAACGAGTTGTTCAGTAATCTGCCCAACGGCAGCGATAATCAGAAAATATCGGGCGATTTTCCAGATGCCCAAGATGTCTTTGATTTTGCCTGGGAACCGGATAGTTCATTGATTGCCTATACGGCCAATCAGTTGAGCGAGGATAAAATAGAATTATTTGTCTCTCCAGCGGCGAGTAGTATCGGGAATCTTCGAGTATCCGGAATCCCGATGAACGGTGCCGGGGTGGCTGATTTGGGCGAGGCATTTGGCTGGGCACCGAATAGCTCCCGTATTGCCTATGTTGCCGATCAGGATACCGTGGGTGAATTCGAGCTCTTTACATCTACACCGGACGGTAGTGAAAATGACTTGGTTTCAGGTGACTTGGTGGCAGATGGAGACGTGCAAGACTTTCTCTGGCAACCGAACAGCTTTAGAATCGCATACGTCGCTGACCAGGACACCGATCAGAAATTTGAACTGTACGTTTCGCCGAACGATAGCAATGTCGGAAACGTGAAGGTATCCGGCACACCTATAGCCGGCGATGGTGTCTCCGCTTATGGGTGGGCCTCAAACAGCTCGCGAATCGCCTACACTGCCGATCAGAACACGCCTGGCGTTCTGGAACTATTTACGTCAACTCCCGACGGCAACGTCAACAATCTTGTTTCCGGAACTCCCATGGCCGGTATTGGGGTTGCGGACTTAGGGGCAGCGTTTGCCTGGGCGCCGGATGACTCGGGCATAGGCTACATAGCCGATCAAGACACGTCTGAAGTTGATGAGTTATTCGCTTCAAAGCCGGACGGCGATGATAATTCGCGTCTTTCCGGAAACCTCGTTGGCGGAGGCGATGTATTATTCTTTAAGTGGGTGCCATGATGACCGCACCTCGTTTAGTGTTTATCTGTCAACTTGTCATTGAATCCCTACCCCATTGCCAGGGATCGTTCTCTCATCTTTGCATTAAACTAGAGGGATGCAGCTAAATAAAATTTGACCTGCCTTTAGAAGCCTGGTAAATACCAAAACCAATTTTTTAACACTATTACAGCGGGGAACATCTGCCATGAAAATACTTTTTGCGGCGCAGGAGAATGCCTGGGGAGGGTTTTTAGGCTTAGTGCGCAAAGAGCTTCCTGAACATTATTTTGAAGCAACAGGCGGATTTCAGATAGATAGTTTAAAGGGATTTGATGTTCTGATCCCCACCATGTGTCCGGTGACCGAAGAAATTCTACAAGACCAAGACCAGCTGCAACTCATTCAACAGTGTGGTGCCGGACTGGAGGGAGTTGATCTTGAAGCGGCAAGAAGCAGAGATATTTGGGTGGCCAATGTTCCGACAGATATTTCCGGTAATGCAGATTCGGTTGCCGAGTTAGGTATATATATGATGATCGGGTTGTCCCGCAATTTTCGAGAGATGGCAGACAGCCTGCAACATCGCAAAATGGGCGTACCCCAGGGGAGGTCGTTGAGCGGTCGGACGGTAGGAATCGTCGGACTCGGCGGTATCGGCCGTGCACTGATAAAACGACTCAAAGCCTTTGATGTTCATTTGATTGGAATCAAACAATGCAATCCCCAGGCTGCAAAAGAGCAACTGGGACTCGAATGGGCCGGTGGTCCGAACGATCTCAGAATCCTTCTGGGGAAAGCAGATTATGTCGTTTTAAGTCTTCCCTTGACGGCCGAAAGCAAATATCTGATGAATGATGAATCCTTTTCATGGATGAAAGACGATGCCTATTTGATCAACCTTTCAAGGGGCGGTTTAGTGAATCATGATGCATTAAGACATGCGCTGTCTGCAAGGCAAATCGCCGGTGCAGGTCTGGATGTGTTCTGGGAAGAACCGCCGTCCCCGGATGATCCTATATTCAGCTATAACGTGATAGCAACACCGCATATCGCAGGGTCCACCGATGTCTCCATGCATGGCATCGTGAAAGTCGTGGCGGAGAATATTCGGCGAGTCGACCGTGGTCTCGCACCTCATTATAATAAAAATTAAAATTTGTTCATGTGGTTGCGGTAATGCATATGCGCATTTCTTGCGGTTAAACGGCAACCAGACGTGATCTAATTACTTCCTTCCTGTGTGATTTTGAGAGTAACCAATGTCGCCCCCCAGCCTCCGGCTTGCGGCGGCGCATCTTCAAACGACAGAACCATAGGATTTTTTCTAAGCAATTCCTGAACACGTCTTTTTTGAATACCCTTACCTTTTCCATGGATTATGCGCACGGAAAAAATGCCAATCTGCAAACACTCATGTAAATAGTCTTCCAGCAGCTCGGGAATATCCTGCGGTCGGAAGGTGTGCAGATCCAAAACGTCTTCGATTGGGAGCTTTACGGGTTCTTCATCTTCCATCATTTCGGATTACCTACATTTACCGGAGATATCCTAAACGGTGCGCTGCCAGTTTTCTTGCGCTTATCATCAGTGGTAACAAAACGTGGTCAAATGACATTTACTTCTCATTTGCTGCTTTGGCAGCTTTTGCCGGTCACTTATGTTCGCTATTTACCAAATTTAAGGAAAAAAATGCCGATTTTAAAAACTCAGCATCGACCCAATAAATGCAAAAATTCCGGTTAGAATAAAGTTGGATTCCACGAGAAATTCAAGTTTGACACTGGGCAGCAAGAGACCTCTTTCATAGGCGGAAACGAGCACTAATAGAAACATTGGACAACCAATCAGAAAGAAGCCGAGATATGAAATATAATGCAGGGCACTCAGCGGGAGCAAGGACGCAATCAGAATGATCAAAATAGTTTTTAAAAGACGCAGTGATTTTTGTTCTCCGAGCAAGATTGCAATCGTCTCCTTGCCTACAAGACGATCACCCTGCATGTCTAAGATGTCAAAAAATGCGGTTCTCACAAACACGATACCGGTCGACCAGATGAAAATTATAAAGGTAATCCAGTGAGTTTTGCCGGTTATCGCCAAAGGAGGCAATAGCGCGGTTACAATTCCCCAGGCCATGGCGATTAAAAAGGTTTTCGATCCAGGAATATCACGGATTCTCCTGTGCTTTGCATTCAAGAATCCTGCCGGAACGAGGCTGAGGTTATACGATAGGCCTAAAAGGCTCATAACGAGAAGTAACAGAAAGGGAAACAAACCCAACGTGTAAGCAATCACCAACCCTACACCACCGGCCACTATTGCAAGCATATTCAGAAGCTTATAATATTTTTCATAGAAGTTGGCCCTGTCGGGATCATTGTATTTGTCGGCTTGACTGCCTGTCAGATGGTTCAAAATATGCATGGACTGGACGTAAAGCATGGATATCAATACGTACGGATAGTATTGACTGATGCCTTGGAGTTTAGAACATGCATAGCATAATCCTCCGGCCCCCGCAGATACATATATATTTGTCAGTAAAAGCGCCCGCTGTAGGCCAAAAAGAACTCTACGCCATTTTTGCTTGCGATTCATCAGTGATGATTCGAGTACCCGATAGACTTTTTTTATTATCCAGTTTGGGGTCGATGCGCCGGCTGTGATTCCGATGTGACGGGCAGAGGCCAAAATCTTCATATCAATAGACGCTAGATCCGATTCAGTTTCGATATGATAGGCCGGTTTGCCGGTATCCCGTGCAATTTCAAAAAGCCGCTGCGTGTTCCCGCTGCTGTGACCGCCGACCACAATCACCGCATCCACCGATTCGGCCAGGCGTTTTACCTCTTCCTGGCGTCTTCCGGTTGAATCGCAAATGGTGTCAAAAACTTTGTAATGGGGAAATCGGGTGGCGGCCCATTCCTTAACAGCTTCAAAAAAGTGGGTATTTTGAGTTGTTTGAGCGACAATTATGGCTTTTTCAAAGGCCGGAAGCGCTTGCAGTTCCTCAAGATTACCGACGACATGCCCGCTACCGCGGGCATAACCCAGCAGGCCGATGACTTCAGGATGATCTTTGTCGCCAATAATGATCGAGGCATATTTTTTTTGGGCGTGTTTGTGAATGATGGTTTGGACTTTAATAACACGGGGGCATGTGGCGTCAATAACGTTGAAATTAGCCTTCTTGAGATCTTGCTTGATCGTCGGCGGAACTCCGTGGGCTCTAATCAATACCGTGCCGGATCCGTGTTCGGGAATTTGATCTAAAACGGAGATTCCTTTAGATCTTAACAGATGAAGAACTTGAGGGTTGTGGATTAATGGTCCATAGGTGAAAATCGGATTTGGATGCTGATCGGGTGCGTCCAGAACCATTTCAACTGCACGTCGAACCCCCATACAAAATCCGGATGTTTTGGTAATTAATATCTTCAAACTAATTACTCCGCCCTGAAAAATGAGAGATCAGGGGTGATTAAACCATAATTGTTCTTTGACATCTTTTGACAATATTTTGGTGTTCAGCCGGGGCGGATTAATTAATAAATGGATTCCATTGATTATATTTAGAGCTTGCGGATCTTCCTTCGGTTTCTGCGCTGGCGTCTGGAAGGACGTCGGCTCGGGCCTTTCTTCTTGGTTGTTGGTTTCCAGCCTTTGGAATCATCTATACCGATTTCAACGTCATCCGCATGGCGCGCCATAATAAGTTTTTTTTCAAAATCATCAGCGCTGATTGTGGCCGAACCGAAAGATGCGGCTGATCGAATAACGGCCCGGTCGGAACTGACAATCAACACCCTTTCCCTTTCACTGCGTGCGATCTTTTTTATAACAGAATCCGCAGATTCGTTGTTTTTAGAGAAAATGATAAGAATCCCTTTTTGGCGGTCCTGTCGTTGAGAATTTCTGGGTGCCATGGCGCCATCAAAAACAATTGTGATCCGGTGGCGCTTAATTTTCTTATACATTGCGAGGATATCTATCAACGCCTCCCGACCTAACTGAATATCCTGCTGATCTAACCGGCTCAGTTCACTGGATTGGCGGATGAGATTGTATCCATCTATGATGATATGGATGGACATGCGGTCATCAACGTGTTTCAATCAATTTTTATCGAATAGCGAGATAATTCGAAGAAGTAAAAGCGTTTCAATTAGGCGTCTATAATTTGCTCTGCTTGAGGCGGTGAATCAAACGGTCAAGGTCATCGTTGCTGTAAAATTCGATCTCGACCTTTCCCCTTGAGCCATGCTTTTTTATGGTGACTTTAGTACCGAAATGACGGGAAATATCATCGGCCAGGCTGGCAAGATAAATTTGTTCGGAACGGTCTTGGGTTACTTTCGGCTTTTTCTTTTTAGATTTTAACCGTCGTATAAGGGCTTCCGTCTCTCTAACCGATAAACCTTTCAATACCACCGCTCGCCATGCTGCCACCTGTTGCGCGGCGATTTCAGCGCCCAGCAAGGCCCGTGCATGTCCCATGCTTAGCGTTCCGTCGATTATGCTCGCTTTGATCTCATCGGGTAATTGACGTAATCTTATATAATTGGCTACTGCCGATCGGCTTTTGCCGACCCTGCTCGCGGCTTGGTCCTGTGTTAGATTAAATTGATTAATCAGTTGATGGTAAGCCTCAGCTTCTTCAATCGGATTAAAATTTTCGCGTTGAATGTTCTCGACTATGGACATTTCTAGCAATTTGTCTTCGCTGACGCGCTTGATCACTACCGGTACCTGACGCAAACCGGCTTTTTTGGCGGCCCGCAACCGGCGCTCTCCTGCTATCAATTCAAAGCCGGCTTTATCTTTACGCACTAAAAGCGGCTGCAGGATTCCCTGAACTCTAATCGAATCGGTCAACTCTATCAGTTCTTCTTCGGGAAAAGACTGGCGCGGCTGATAGCGATTAGGGTGGATAAGATCGATATCACAATAAAAAAAGTCGCTTTGCGTTTGTTCACTTACGCTCACGCCGGGAATTAGAGCTTCTAAACCTTTTCCTAAAGCTACCTTTTTCCGTTTGGGAGGATCAGAGCCGGTATCTTGGGTCGTTTTTTGTTTCTGCATACGTCACCTTAATTTTGCATAATTTCTTTGGCCAACTCGAGGTAACTTCGAGCACCGGAGGAGGTGGCATCGTACAATAATATCGGTCGCCCGAAACTCGGCGCTTCACTTAGTCGTATGTTCCGCGGAACGATGGTTTTAAAAACCAGATCTTTAAAAAATTTTTCAGCCTCCTCTGCAACTTGGTAGGATAAATTGGTTCTCCTGTCAAACATGGTTAGCAGAATGCCGGCAATCTTTAGGTTTGGATTCAACACCTGCTTTATCCGGTTTACTGTTTGTAAAAGCTGGCCGAGTCCCTCGAGAGCATAAAATTCGCATTGAAGCGGGATCAACAGGGAATCAGCGGCAGTTAGTGCGTTTACCGTCAAAAGACTAAGGGCGGGGGGACAATCCAATATGATATATTCAAATGAACTGTCAAGATCATGGATTAAATTTTTTAGTGCTGTTTCGCGGTCGGGGCTTGACATCATTTCGACTTCAAATCCGATGAGTTCCACATTGGCAGGAATCACCTTTAGTGTGGAAATATCACTGTCGATGATCAGGCTCCGCGAACCCGCCCGGCCAAGCATTCCATGGTACAGGGTTTTGTCAAGGTTGGATTTGTCAATTCCGACACCTGAGGTGGCGTTCGCCTGTGGATCACAATCCACCAGCAGCGTGCGTTTTTCCGATACCGCCAAGGACGCTGATAAGTTAATCGCAGTTGTTGTTTTGCCGACACCACCTTTTTGGTTGGCTATACAGATTACCTGTGCCATGGGATTACGATCTAACACAAAATTTGGTGTTTGAAAAGAGATTAAAAATGTGGCATTACATAGATTACGCGTTCAGAAATTATTTTGTTTGCGTTTCTGACAGCTGAAGTATCTATCTCTATTTTGGTCCCGAAGAGGGTCGATGTGAGGAATGCATGAGCTCAACTAAAAAAATCATTTCCATTGCGATTGTCACCGTCCTTGTTATCGGCAACGTTGTTCCCCAGATTGGGTTTAGCTTAACCGTAAAAGAAGAAGAGGAGTTGTCCCGCGAAGTGCTGCAGGTGATATTTAAGCAATTCGAAATTGTTGACGATCCGGTTGTCGTTGCCTATGTGGACAAGATCGGAAAGCGTATTTTGGCCACCCTTCCCGAACAACCATTTCGCTACCACTTTTATGTGGTCGAAGAAGATGTGTATAATGCCTTCGCAACCCCTGCCGGTCATATTTTTGTATACACCGGGCTGCTGGACGCTATGGAGGAAGAAGAGGAACTTGCAGGCATACTCGGGCACGAAATCGCCCACGTGTACTGTCGGCACATTTCGCGGAAAATCGAACGTTCCAAAAAGCTCACCATTGCAACTCTGGCCGGTGTAGCTGCCGGGGTTTTGCTCGGTGCCGCTGGAGGAGGAGAAGCGGCCAGTGCGGTCACTATGGGATCTGTGGCTGCCGGTCAGTCTGCTGAATTGGCCTATAGCCGTGAAGATGAAATGCAGGCGGATCAGTTTGGGCTAGATTTCCTGACCAAAGCGGGTTACAGCGCCAGCGGTTTGTTAAAAATATTAAAGAAAATCAGAAGCAAGCAATGGTTTGGCTCGGATCAGATTCCGACCTACTTAATGACCCACCCTGCGGTGGAGGACCGAATTACCTACATTGGCTCGTGGCTCGAAAACTATAACAGTACATCGAAGCCGATTCCTTTGGTAAGTCCGGCTGAGTTCCAAAGAATTCATACCCGAGTCGAAACACGTTACGGCGACGAACAAGTCGTTTTGAGTCGTTTGCAGTCAGAAGTGGCCCGTGACCCCCAAGACCCTCTCGCCCATTACCGCTACGGATTGATTCTGGCCAGGGTTGGGAAGCGTCAGGATGCTATTGAGCAAATGCGGAAAGCGCTAACGAAAAGAGCATTTGATGCCTACATTCTAAAGGATCTCGGCTATATTTATTTCCTCGATGGTCAATATTCGCAAGCGCTGAAAACCCTGAGCAGTGCGTGCGGTATGATGCCCCAGGATCCGGAATGCCAATTTTATATCGGGCGTACCCAGCTGGAAATGGGACAGCTAAACGAAGCAACCGAAAATTTTTTCAATCTTATTCAGCAACAACCACAGTTTACCCCGGCATATTACTATCTCGGTCAGAGTTTGGGGAAGCAACAGAATTTGGGTGATGCGCATTATTATCTGGGTGTTTATCATCTGCGGAAAAGAGATTTAAAAGCGGCCCAGATCCAATTGCAACTGGCATTGAAGCATAACAAAGATCCAGAAAAAAGAGGCCAAATTGAATCATGGTTGGCTGAACTCAGTGGAAAATCAGGCAAAGGCAAGTCTCAAAATTAAGCAGTTAAGCTCTACTTTTACTGCGGTCAAAATGAGAAAACTGCATAGTAAAGGTCCCGCGGCCTTGGGTTGCCGATCTTAAGGAGGTTGAATACCCGAACATGCTCGACAGAGGGACGGTTGCGTTGATGATTTGGGATCCGGCTTTGTGGTCTATCGATTCAATTTTGCCTTTGCGTGCGTTTAAGTCGCCGATAACCTCACCGATAAATGCCTCAGGTACTAAAACGTCGACATCCATAATCGGCTCCAACAGAAATGGCGATGCCTTCGACAGCGCCTCTTTGCAGGCCATCGACGCACCTACCGTGTAAGCCAGTTCGCTACTAAGGGAATCTTTGTGATTCACACCAGCAAGTGTTATTTCAACATCCACCACCGGATACCCCATAAGCGAGCCGCTTTGCAAAGATTCCATGGCCCCTTCACGGGCCGCCGCAATAAAATTTTCCGGCAGATCGTCTTCCGTTATCTCAGATAGGAATTGGTTGCCTGTGCCTCTTGGCAACGGTGACACCCTCAATTTCACCTCACCGAAATGACGCTGTCCAGCGACTTCCTTGTCAAATACCGCCGATGCTTCCGCACGGCGATCAATCGATTCTCGATAGACGACCTGAGGCTTCCCGACATTGACCTTCGTATTAAACTCACGCTGCATCCGGGTGGTTATGATATCCAGATGAAGTTCTCCCATACCGGATAGGATCGTCTGCCCGGTATCTTCGTCCTTGCGAACTCTCAGGGTTGGGTCTTCCGATATGAACTTCTCCAGAACTTCCTCCAGTTTTTCCTGATCGGCATGGGTCCTAGGTTCCACTGCTACGGAAATTACCGGTTCATAAAACTCAATCTTTTCAAGTAACACCGGATGGTCGGAACTGCACAGCGTTTCGCCAGTGGACGAATCCTTGAGGCCGACGACTCCCACGATGCTACCGGCACCCGCCGTATCAACGCGTTCCCGCTTGTTGGCATGCATCTGTAGGATTCGAGCTAATTTTTCTTTCTTTTTCAGAGCCGGATTATAGACCTCACTGCCCGCTTTGATTTTTCCGCTGTAAATTCGAACAAATGATAGTTTGCGAGTCTCCATCATGGCCACCTTAAAGATCAAGGCGGCCAATGGTGCGGACTCCTTGGGATAGCACGTTATTACATGGCCGGTTTCAGGGTGCATGCCTTGAATCGGTGGAACGTCCACCGGACTCGGAAGAAACTCCGTGATGGCATCAAGAAGAGGTTGGATACCTTTATTTCTTAAAGCGGAACCACACAGCACTGGGACTGCGTCCAAGTTGATGGCGGCTTTGCGGATTGCGTTCATGAGGGTGTGCGTGTCGATTTGCTTTTCAGACAGATACGCCTCCATCAGGTCATCATCATATTCCGCCACCGTCGCAATGAGGTTTTCGCGGTATTCAGCGGCGCGCTCGAGAAAATCATCAGAGATGTTATCAATATGATATTTAGCTCCAAGGGTTTCAGCCTCCCATCGAATCTGTTTCATCTGGATTAGATCGATGACCTCCTCAAAATCTTCACCCTGGCCGACAGGCATCTGTACTATAAGTGGATTGGCATGCAGGCGTTCTTTCATCATTTCGACGGTCGCGAAAAAGTCGGCGCCAACTCGATCCATCTTGTTGACAAAGGCGATTTTAGGGACACCGTATTTGTCAGCCTGACGCCAAACGGTTTCAGACTGTGGTTCCACCCCTTCCACGGCACTGAATACACCGATGGCCCCGTCAAGCACCCGCAATGATCGTTCGACTTCAATGGTAAAATCCACATGTCCCGGTGTGTCTATAATGTGAATTTCGGTATCTGACCAGTGGCAGGTCGTAACCGCAGAGGTTATCGTAATGCCGCGCTCCTGCTCATCTGGCATCCAGTCCATAATGGCCTCACCGTCATGAACTTCGCCGATTTTATACGACCGGCCCGTGTAATACAGTATACGCTCTGTTACCGTCGTTTTGCCGGCATCGATATGAGCGATGATTCCGATATTTCTTATTTTGCTGATATTAATTTTTTTCATCGTATGAGCAGCATGTTGGCTTGCAGCGGTAACTCGAGATCACAATGTCCTGCCAGCGTTTTAGCTTCATTTCCATTAACTAAAATTTTGACCTTTTCAATCTCAGGCAGATTTAGAATCAATGAATTAACAATTGAATATATGGTCAATAGCTCTGAATTGCATCCACCGGGATGCTTCTCCCGAACCGTTTCAGACAAATCCACGTAGCATATACCGTCGGTGGTAATATAGATAGCTCTCAAATCCGTACCCGCCGGTATGCTGGGTAACAGTTGCTTGCGTGGACCGTCTATCAGTGCGTCGATAATTGCTTCAGCAAATCCTATCGGGTCATTCGTATGACGCAGCACCCGCTGTTCCGACATTAAGAAATTGTAATCTCGATCGGCGAAATAAAGATGTACCACTGACCTCTGGGGCTCTGTGGTAATCGCAGTGCCGCGGGTCGCGTTGTCTAAATTGGCGATCTTGATTTCAGTCCATGCATCGGAAGAGAACACAAGAACCAGATATCCACTTAAAATGGCACCAAGGATTTTAAAAAGCATGTCCATAGAACGAATTGGTAAACCTGAAACCATAGCTGCCCTTCCTCTTACCATATTGAGTTCCGTAAGAACCGGATAAAGCAACGATTTTAGGTCGTTAGGTCTTTTTAAGTGTGTATGTACATTCAGCTATATCTGACACTTATTTTATGGTATTTGTTAGTCAAATCCAATAAAAAATCAATTCGCAAAAAAAAAGGTTAGTAGATTACTAACCCTTTTTGATTTGTTGGTGGAGCTGAGGGGGCTCGAACCCCTGACCTCATGACTGCCAGTCATGCGCTCTCCCAGCTGAGCTACAGCCCCCTATGACGGGAAAATTTTTTAACAAAAGCCCATCGGAGTGTCAATATTTATTTTACAGCAGACTCGGCGTCGAAAAATTCAAGCCCTGCTTATCGCTTACCCTACCAGGTTGAAACCTCATTGAAGATGTTGACAAATATTTGCACAGAAAATATTATAATAAACTTAGTAAAGTCAAATAACGAGCATTTAACACTTACCATAATTGGAACACAATTGAAAAATAACCTATAGTTAGGCGATAAAATGAATCCTAAAAACGCCATATATTCCCAAAGACGCAGTTCGTATGGGACAAAACAGGCGGACGTATACAAAGAATTTGATGCCACCGAGCTTTATTGTCCACGCTGCAAACAGGCTGTACCGGTCCGCAAACGACTTCTCTTAGTTCTGCCAGAAGGAGACAAATTTGAATATTTATGTGCCTTTTGCTCTGCATCCGTTGGAACCAAAATCGATCGAGATGCAAACTCAATCTCACTGATTGTTTGATACCTCCTTATGCCTTTCGGACACACAATCTTATGCGTCACTAATCATCGGTTGCCTGAGTAGCGGTTAAGACTAAATTGAACACGTGATAGGGAAAGGATTTATATGCTTAGTTTAATGCGCAAACACGCCGGGTCTTGGCTAATCAAAGTAATTTTGGGTGCCATTGTTGTTGTGTTCGTACTTTGGGGGGTCGGTAGTTGGACCTCACAACGATCGGGCAGAGTTGCCACCGTCAACGGAGACCCTATTTCCCTGGAGGACTACCGAATTACGTATAAACGTCTGTTGGAGCAGGTCCGTCAGAGTTTTGGCAATAACTTAAATGAAGAGCTGATTAAAACCCTTCAGTTGCCGAAACAAGCCTTGGACGAGCTCATTAATAGAAGTCTAATGCGTCAGGCGGCAGCCGACTTAAATCTGGAAGTTTCAGATGAAGAACTATTAAGATCAATCCAGGATATTAGTGCATTTCAGACCGCGGGCGTATTTGACAACCGACGGTACCAGACTATTTTGGATCGCAATAACCTGACACCTGAATCGTTTGAGATAAATCAACGCGACGCGTTGATGATCCAAAAACTCAATAACATCATCACCAGCAGTGTCAAAATCTCGGATCAGGAAGTTATCGAATGGTACAAGTGGGACAATACCGAAGTTAATCTGGATGTTGTGCGGTTCGACCCCGAACGCTACCAAGATATACCAACAGCAGAAGAAGAGATACAAACCTATTTTGAAGATCACAGAGAATCTTATAAAAATGCCCCTAAAATAAAAGTACGCTATCTGAAGTTCGATCCGGAAACCTTTGTTCCACAGGTCGTTGTGCCCGATGATGAGATTGACGTTTACTATGAGGACCACCCGGATGAATTTTATAACCCAAAAACCGTAGAGGCTCGACACATATTAATAAAACTGAGTCAGGACGCTAGCCCGGAGGATATTGCAAAGGCCAAAGAACGCATTGAAGTTGTTCTTGAAAAGGCTAAAGGCGGTCAGGACTTTGCTGAACTGGCCAAAGAGTATTCCGAAGACTCCAGCAAAGACAAAGGCGGATATTTGGGGACGTTCAGGCGCGATGCGATGGTCGAGCCATTTTCAGAAAAGGCATTCTCAATGAAGGCCGGTGAAATAAGTGAGCCGGTTCGCACCCCTTTTGGTTGGCACATCATCAAAGTTGAAAAAGTCAATGAAGCAACGACGACGGCGCTTACAGATGCCAAGATCGACATTCTCCAAAAGCTGACAGAGGAGAAATCCAAACACCTGGCTTACGATGCTGCTGAGTCCGTCTATGATGCCGTTTTTGAAGGCGCCCAGTTAGAAGCAATAGCAAGCGACCAAAATCTTACGATCCAAACAACGGAATTTTTTTCGCGGACAGAACCTCCAGAGGTTTCAAACAGCCGAGCGAAATTTGCGGCGACTGCGTTTGAGCTACCGGAAGGAGAAATCAGCGAAATTCGAGACTTTGGAGACGGCTATTACATTATGGAGGTTGTCGAAAAACTTTCCCCCCAAATTCCGGAGTTAAACCAGGTCAAGGAAAAGGTTCGCGCTGATTTAATAAAACAAAAAAAAGATCAGAAAGCCAAAGCGGATGCCGAAACCATGCTGTCCGCTCTAAAAGACGGCGAAACCATGGATACTGTCGCGCTGAAGTTCGATCTAAAACCGAAGAGTACCGGATTTTTCAAACGCAACGACTCAATCCCCGATATCGGTTCTGCGCGAGAGATATCGCGTGTGGCCTTTGAGTTGACCGCCGAAAACAGTCTACCCGAAGAGGTCTTGAAGGGGCAAGAAGGAGGGGGGTATTATGTGATCAAGTTCAAAGATAGAAAAATACCCTCACTGACCGATATTGATAAAGAAAAGGCAGATATCAAAAAGAGATTGCTGCAGCAAAAGAAATTCAAAGCGTTTGATGAATGGCTGAATCAACTTCGAAACCGCAGCGAGATTTCGATTGAAGAAGGTGTCCTAGAGAGTTAAACGGTTAATACTTTTTTAGTTGCCGCTAAACGCTGAAGTGGAGGGTCCAACGTGGCTCCCAAAGATAAATCGCATAGCAAGAAAAAAGCCGAGGTTTATCTGACAAAAAAGTGCCCGGAGTGCTATGTCCACCTGCCGATGGATGCAAAAGTGTGCACCAGTTGCAAAGCAAGAGTTGGCGAGGTGGATAAGTTAGGCTTTGCGATAAAACCGACGGATTGGTGGGGGTACTTAATTGCGGCGTTGTCCATAGTCGGATTCGTTGTATTTATGTGGTGGGCGTTTTTCCGGGAGTAAGGGGGTTATGAGTTATTTGCCGTTTTAGGACCACTTTGCCAGCATTGTTCTCATCATATCCCCGGCATTTTCGGCATGATCTGCTATGGAGCCGATGATTTCGGCAAGTCTGATCATAAAAAAGAAGCTACGGAATTTTTTAATGATTATGCTGGTCGTGGCGGCAGAAGAAATCGTGAGAAACCAGCAACCCATTATTTGACATATCTACAAATCGGTGGTGTGCCTTTCAAGGATTGTTTCAGGAATCATATCGATAAACCGGGATGGTCGATCCAGCATCATCCTCATACTCCGATCATAAATCTGTGACGGATATGTGAAGAAAAGGTTTTCTCTGGCGCGTGTGGCGGCGACATACATGAGTCGCAATTCTTCTTCGAGCTCTTCATCCTTGTGCAGAGCATGCAGAGAAGGAAAGCGTCCATCCAGCGCCCAAATAATGAAAACGGTATGCCATTCGAGTCCTTTTGCAGAGTGAACCGTGGAGAGAACCAGGCGGCCTTCGTCCGGTTCTTCTGCGACGGCTAGGGTGTTGCCGACACTGGTATTGGGCGGTTCAAGGGCCATGTCGGTTAGAAACTGATCAAGGCTGCTATAACGCTCCATGATAACGATCAGTTGTTCCAGATCTTTTGCCCGTTTTGGGTGGTCATCGTAGGTGTCTATTAATATTGGCAAATAGTATTTTACGATGGCCTCGCCCATTTTTGCTAGCGGCATCTTTTGGATGTCAAACGTGGAGAATAGTTTTTTTAGACGTTTTAAACCCGTTCCGGCTCCGGCTTTTAGGTCTACTGCCAATAGGCCGCTGTAGCCTGACCTTTTGTTTTTTAGGGCATCATAGATGCGTTGGGCCGTTTTGGGACCCACTTTTTCGACGAGCAAAAGGATACGATGCCAGCTGATGCGGTCATAGGGATTGGAGATCACCCGTAGATGGGCCATTATGTCTTTGATATGGGCTGACTCGACAAATTTGAAACCGCCGACTTTAACAAACGGTATTGCTTCACGGTTCAGTTCGATTTCAAGATCAAAAGAATGAAAACCTGCCCGAAACAAAACAGCGATCTGGTTCAGTGGAACTCCGTTCGCAATGAGCTCGAGTACTTTCTGAACGACAAATAGGGATTGACTATTTTCATCGCGGGACTCGACCAGCATTGGGGTTGAGCCTCCGGGCCTAAGAGTAAAGAGTTTTTTTGAATATTTTTCTTTTGCGCGTTCAATCACGATATTGGTAAGATCCAGTATGGGTTGCCCGCTTCGATAATTTTCTTCCAGGCCGATGATGCGTGTGTCATTGAACATTTGGGGGAACTCCATTATGTTTTTGAAATTGGCGCCACGGAAGGCATAAATGCTCTGGGAATCATCGCCAACTACCATGATGTTATTGTGGGTTGCGGTGAGAAGATACAGTATTTGCGCCTGGATTTTGTTAGTATCTTGGTATTCATCTACCATTATAAATTTGTAGGTTGACGACATACGTTCACGGATAACCGGATAGTCTTTTAAGAGCACGAGCAGATAAACCAGTAGATCGTCAAAATCCAGGAAATGGTGCTCCCATTTATATTTTTTATAGGCATCAAATAGACAGACGATGCCTTCCAGGCTCGGCAATAAATGGGGATAGTCATCATAGACGACATCTTCCAGTGGTTTCATTTTATTGACTGCCCGGCTGAAGATATTGGCTATGGTGTGTTTTCTGGGAAATGCACGCTGCTTGGAAGTATATTCGAGATCTTTGCGCAGCATGCTGATGAGCGCTTCGCTGTCTGTGCGATCAAGGATCGCGAAACTGGACACCATATCCATGTGGTTTGCATATTTTCGCAGACTCTCATTGGCAAACGAATGAAACGTTCCCCCGGCCACTTTTTCACATCGGCGATCCAGCAATTCGGTTGCCCGTCGTAACATTTCTCGCGCCGCCCGGCGTGTAAATGTAAGCAGAAGAATAGAGGAGGGCGAAACCCCTTCTTCAACTAGCCGGGCGACACGGTAGGTGAGGGTGCGTGTTTTACCACTTCCGGCACCGGCTATAACAAGAAGAGGTCCTGCAGTGATAGTGACCGCCTCCAGTTGGGAAGGATTCAGCTCCTTTTCGTAGTTTATACGGAATTTTTTTTGGTTATGTCGAAGAGAAGACTGTTGATTCATTTTTTCTAAGCGTATTTTCTACCGGGAGCGAAATTGTTGAGTGTGTATTTTTCGTTTAGGATGCATTTTGGGCTTTGAAAACCTAAAATAATTTCTTTACCTTTGGCAGTATTGACTTTTCCGATATAATGTATTACTCTTCTCCAAGATGAACGAGAGAAGAAAATCTTGAAGTAAAAGTAATCGTCAAGGGAGGAAAAATCCATGAATAAGGTACAAAGTCAGTTAAAAACCGTCTCTAAGTCCCTCGCGAGTTTATCAAAGCAGGTGGAAAGATTGTCCAAACAGGTAGCCAAGACTCAGCCAGCAAGAAAAACAGCGGCAGCGCGGAAGCCTGCGGCCAAAAAATCCACCGTCCAAGGTGCGGCATCAGCCAAAGGTACAACCGTGTTGGACACTGTCTTTAACGTTATCAAGCGCAGTAAAAAGGGAGTCACCGTTGCCCAGTTGAAAGGCAAAACCGATCTGGACGCAAGACAGCTCAGCAATGCGCTTTATAAACTTTCTAAAAAAGGGCAAGTTTACGCCAAGTCCCGCGGTCTTTATGTAAAAAAGTAATCTTTTGTGTTCGACTACTGTACAAGAGAAATAGTCTTCAGCCTCATTCCGTCTCCAATTGGTCTGAAGACTATTTTACTTTTAGGGCCCATAAGACATCCTGAACTGCGTTCTCTGCTTTCAATCCCTCCCATTCTGTAATATGCCTATTTGAGCATTTATCCCGTTGCAATCCAATTGGCGGTGCGGTGGCGTCACATTTGCGTGCGAAACTTTGCGGGATGGTTAACTTGATACCGCCTCCCCCCAAATGAGACATACGTTTAGCGTGTATGTTTGAAATAGGCAATGCTTTTTTGCCATTTAATTCGCTGTTGCCTATTGTATAACTATGTGGTATTGAGACAGCTTTGATTTTTTTGAGAAAGGATGCCCAATGAGCAACCAGGTGATCTTTGCGGATCCCTTAGAAAAAATATGGCGGTTTTTTACATCCGTACGGCTAACCATCGTACTTCTTCTATCTCTGGCGGCAACCTCCATTATCGGTACGTTGATTCCACAAAACGAGGAGCCGGCGGCATATTTTCAAATCTTTGGGGGAGTTCTATTTCGGTTATTTAGTATTCTTGATATTTTTGACATATACCATTCGTGGTGGTTCCAATTGATGATCGTCTTGCTGACCGTCAATATCATTGTATGCTCGATCGACCGGCTTTCTACCAACCGTCGGATCCTGTTTGTTAGAAATCCGTCTTACAATCTTGCTCGATTCAGAAACCTCAAGCATCGGGAAACATTTAGCACTGAATCTTCCCCCGGACAACTTAAAAAAATCTACAAGAAATTCATCAGCCGTCGTTTTGGCCACATGCGAGTCGAAGAAACGGAGCGAGGAATCGCGATCTTCGGGGAAAAGGGCCGGTGGACACGCTTTGGGGTTTATACCGTCCACCTGAGTGTTGTCACCTTGTTAATTGGAGGACTGATCGGCTCTGGATTTGGCTTCGACGGGTTTGTCAACATTCCCGAGGGAGAAAGTTCGCGGCACATTCGCTTAAGAAACAGCAAGGCGGTGGTTCAGCTTGACTTTGAGATACGCTGCAACGATTTTGAGGTCAGCTTTTATGATTCCGGTGCACCCAAAGAGTACCGATCCAGCCTGACGGTACTGGAAAACGGACAAGCGGTTTTAGAAAAAGATATCATCGTGAACGATCCTCTGCGTTACAAGGGCATTAGTATTTTCCAAGCCAGTTACGGGAACCTGCCTTCAAATGAAGTGGTGCTGAGTTTTACGAGCAAAAAAACCGGAATGATTTATACTAAAAATGCCATTATGGACCAGGCGGTGGATCTCCCGGAAAAACTCGGGACTTTTGTTCTCAAAGAATTACAGCGTTCTGCTACTTTTAAGGGCCATGACATAGGTGAGGCCTTTATCGGCATCCTTACACCACCCGCTGGTGATCCGGTGGAGGTAATCTTGCCGCTGCGCTTCCCCAGTTTTGATAAAATGAGAAAGGGTAATGTCGTCATTGCGGTGGTTGAGCATGTGCCGCGGTTTTATACCGGACTTCAGGTCAACAAAGATCCGGGTGTCTGGGTTGTCTACACTGGATTTATTTTGATGATCTTGGGATGTTACATCACATTTTTCCTATCTCATCAGCAAATATGTGTTGAGTTGGCCGGAACCGGCAGGAAAACACGGATCACCGTCGCCGGAACAGCCAATAAAAATAACGCCGCTATGCAAACCAAAGTCAGCAGGATTGCAGACCAGCTTGCAAAATGGGGTACGATAGATAGACACCCATCGACGTAAGTAGGATTACACGTTAATGTAAAAAGGAAGAGATAATGTATAGTTCCAATATCTTATCGATAACGACCTTTATTTACGGCTTGGCCGGCTTTAGCTACTTGTTTGCCTGGGTCTTCAAAAAGCCTCTCATCGGTAAATTGGCAACCTGGGTCGCCGTTCTTGGTTTTGCCGGCAACACGAGTGGTTTTCTTTGGCGGTGGAGAGAGTCCTATCAGATGGGCTTTGGTCACGCGCCCCTTTCAAATTTGTATGAGTCGCTGATATTTTTTGCCTGGACCATTGTGGCGATTTACCTCTTCATTGAACGCAAATACAATAACCGGGTCATTGGTGCATTCACCACACCCATCGCGTTTTTAGCCATGGCATATGCTTCGCTATCCCCCAACATCAGCGATCGCATTCAACCTCTGATACCGGCCCTGAAGAGCAACTGGTTGATCGCACATGTGATGACCTGCTTTATCGGATACGCGGCGTTTGCCATCGCCTTCGGCGTCAGTTGTATGTATCTTTTCAAGCAAAAAGATACAGATGAAAGCGGTCCACTGCTCAAATTTTTTCCGAACATCAATATGCTGGATGAATTAACCCATCAGCTGGTCATGTTTGGATTTCTATTTCTATCTGCCGGCATCATCACCGGGGCGGTGTGGGCCAATTCAGCGTGGGGGCGATACTGGGGGTGGGATCCCAAGGAAACCTGGTCCTTGATTACATGGTTCGTTTACGCCACTTTGCTGCATGCCCGACTCATGCGGGGCTGGCACGGCAAACGCATTGCGATTCTTTCTATCGTCGGATTTGGCGCGGTTTTGTTTACCTATTTCGGGGTGAACCTGCTGCCTGGATTACACAGTTACGGCGCCATGTGAGCCTAATTTTGCTTGACAAAAAATGTTCAGATAAGGTAAACAAAACTCTTTTTGAAGATGCTAAATAGGCTGAAACGCTTATTCTCTTTAAATATGCCATCTTTAACCACATCACGACGGAGTTTCTATGAGTACAGAGGATAAAGCCAACGATGTATCCGCAGACGCTCAGGACCCAGAGTCAAACACGTTCGCTCCGGGTCCGATAACACCCGAAAAAGGAGACGGTGCCGGGGGACCCATCATCTTGTTCTTCATTCTGGGACTGGCGGCCAGCATGGTGCTTGGTTGGGTGATATTTCCCAAGCTGCTGTACTCTCAAAAACGACAGCCCATCGAATTCAACCATGCGTTGCACAATGAATTGGTCGATGAAGGCTGTGAGAGTTGCCATTTTTTTAGGGAAGACGGCACATATTCCGGAGTCCCTACGTTGGCACAATGCATTGACTGTCATGAAGAAGTCAACGGTGAGGATCCCGAGGAGGAGAAGTTTGTATCGCAATACGTTGCCAAAGGTCGCGAAGTTCCTTGGCTGGTTTATTCCAGGCAACCGGATTGTGTATTCTTTTCCCATGCTGCGCATGTCAAGATGGCTAATATGGCATGTGTCACTTGCCATGGCCCTATCGGGGAATCAGAAAGCTTGAAAGTTTACCAGAAAAATCGCATTAGTGGATACAGTCGGGATATTTGGGGGGAAAACATCGCCGGCATAAAGCGAAATTCATGGGATCGTATGAAAATGGATGACTGTGCTGAATGTCATAGCAGAAATAACGTTAATCAAGGGAGCGTTCAAACCCACCGAGGCGGATGTTTTGTGTGTCACCACTAGTACAGCTGTTGAGCCACCGATTGGGTGGGTCCAAGAATGAAACAACTAAACAACTCAATGGCTTAGTTTTGCGGGGATGATTCGATGAAAATAGATCGACGAAGTTTCTTGTCCTTTGTCATAGGCGGCGCTGCCGGTACCGCTTTATCGCCGTTGCCGTGGAAGTTGACCGATGATATTGCCATTTGGTCTCAGAATTGGCCCTGGACACCCATTCCTGAAAGAGGAGCAAGCACCTATGTCAAATCTACGTGTACTCTCTGTCAGGCCGGTTGCGGTATCAGCGTGCGGTTGGTTGGGGACAGAGTCGTCAAAATCGAGGGAATGGAGGGACATCCGGTCAATGACGGCAGCGTCTGTAATTTGGGAGTGGCAGGTATGCAGCTGCTTTACGGACCGAATCGGGTGAAAAACCCTAAAAAGAAAGTTAACGGCAAATGGCACGATATTGCCTGGGAAGACGCCATTGCTGAAATTGCCGCAAAACTCAAAGAATTACGCGAAAAAGATCTGTCGCATACGGTTGCCTGCATTAGTGGTTCTGATCGAGGCACCGTGCCGGAATTGTTGAATCGATTTTTACGGTTTTACGGATCACCGAATTTTATGCGCATGCCTTCAATCCAGGATAACTATGAACTGGCCCTATATTTGACCCAAGGAGTCCGAGGTATGCCGGGATTTGATGTTGGCCACTCTGATTTCATTTTGAGCTTCGGCAGCGGATTGCTAGAAGGCTGGGAATCACCGGTTTATATGTCCAAAGCAAAGAGTTCGTTAAGGGATAACGGCGGGCGAATGGATCAAATCGAGCCGCGCCTTTCCAAGACCGCAGCCAAATCCGATAAATGGATCGCCATTAAACCCGGGACCGAGGGCGCTCTGGCCCTGGGAATTGCGCATGTTATCATCAAGGAGGGCCTGTATCGTCGTGACTTCGTCGATAACTATTCCACCGGATTCACCGAATGGAAAACGACAGTTATGGACGGATTTCCACTTGAAACTGTCTCTAAAATGACGGGAATCGATGGGGAGCAGATCACTGCTTTGGCCAGGGATTTTGCGCGGGCTCGCAAACCGCTGGCTATCTGCGGAAGGGGAGCCGGACAAACTCCTGGGAGTCTGCAGGATTTCTTAGCGGTTCACATGCTAAATGCATTGGTCGGCAATCTAAATCGAGCCGGAGGCCTTGTGGCGGTCCCGGAAGCCGATTATATCAGTTGGCCTGAAGCGGAGATAGATAAAACGGCGGCTAAAGGGCTGCAGCAGAAGCGTGCAGACGGCGCTGGAAGTACGGATTATACGCACGCCCGCTATTTGCTGAATCGCCTGCCGGAGGTTGTCAACGCGAGTCAGGAATCGCCGGTTCAGATGCTTTTCATTTCCGGTGCAAATCCAGCGTATTCTATGCCGGATACTCAGTCCATGAGCAATGCGCTTGAAAAAATTCCGCTGGTGGTCAGTTTTTCTTCTTACATGGATGAGACGGCTGCACACGCCGACATGATACTGCCCAACCACACCTATCTTGAACGTTACGAAGATGTTGCGGTTGCCAGGGGATTTCCGAAACCGTACATCGGACTTACACGGCCCGTGATTGAACCGTTGTATAACACCCGGCATGTCGGCGATGTGATCATCCAGTTGGCCAAAGAAATGGAGGACCTTATTGCGGCAGCCTTCCCCTGGGATGATTACCAAGTCTGTCTCGAAGAGACACTGGAAGATTTGTGGGACACCCTGGTTGAAGAAGGTTTCTGGGTGGACGCCGAATATTCCGGTGCGGATTGGACTGATGCGTTTGAAACGGATACATCCAAATTCGAATTCAGCAATCAAGATATCAAGGCGTTGCCCGGCTACAATCCGGTGAGAGCGGAAGGCGATGAGTCGTTTTATCCGTTGGTGCTGATTCCCTTTGACACCATGCGGCTTGCCAGCGAGTATATCGGATCGCCACCGTTTCTAGTTAAATCACTTGAAAACACCATCTTAAAGGGCAACGAGGTTTTGGTAGAGGTAAATCCGGCGACGGCTAAAACTATGGGTTTGTCAAATGGAAAAATCGCAACTCTGACCACACCAAAAGGGAGTTATAAGGTCAGGGTATATCTTTTTGACGGAATTATGCCGGGAGTGGTGGGGCTCGTCAGGGGGTTGGGCCATACCGCATATGGTAAATTTCTTGCTGGAAAAGGGGTTAATTACAACGCTCTCAGTGGTTCGGTGGAAGATCCAGTAACCGGTTTAGATGCATCCTGGGGTATTCGGGCGAAACTCAGTCAAGCTTAGACTGGTTGAAAATAGACAATAGTCAATTCCAAGGGGTCCTGATGAAATTCGAAAATGGCAAAAGGTTCGGAATGGTTATCGATCTGGACAAGTGTACCGGCTGTGGTACGTGCATGGTTGCCTGTATGGCAGAAAATAACGTGCCGTTTCGGGAAGATGAGACAGACATACTGCTTAGTGTCGCTTGGATGCGGGTTTATCGGTTGTCCAATGGCAAACCGTTTCCGGCTGCGGAAGAATGTTTTCTGCCCAGACCCTGTCAGCAGTGCGAAGGTCACCATGGACATTCACCCTGTGTGTCGGTATGTCCGGCAACCGCCACCGACTATGACATGAATACGGGGATCGTCAGCCAGATTTACACCCGCTGCTTTGGTTGCCGATACTGTATGGCGGCCTGCCCGTATCACGTTCGTGTCTTTAACTGGTGGGATCCGGTATGGCCAGACGGAATGGAAAAAGCATTGAATCCCAATGTATCTGTCCGTATGCGCGGGGTTGTAGAAAAATGCAGTTTCTGTATTCATCGTTTTCAGTTGGCTATGGATAGGGCTTACAATGAAGGGCGGCGGGAACTTGAAGAGCATGAGTACCAGACCGCATGCACCCAGGCCTGCCCGGCGGGAGCCATTACCTTCGGCGATCTGAATAACCCGGACCATGCCGTATATCAAATGGTTGATCCTGATACCATCCATGGCGGCAGACCCAAAAATCCCAACGCGTTTCGACTGCTGGAAAGACTCGGCACCAACACCAAAGTATATTACTTATCCAGCCGCGAGTGGGTCCGGCGGGCCGGAGATAATTATATTAAGCAGGAAGGTAAACGACAGCATGCTTAGCCGATCGGATTCGTTCCGATAATTAGTTTCCATCGGAAAAAGCGCTCATTTCCAAATTAGAATCGAATGCGTGCCTTTCTTCTGAAAATAGTAATTTCGGAGCGGCCTTAATTAGGATCGTTGCGTAAGTTGAATCCCATCCGGGGTTACATTGATAAAAACCAGAGATACTCAGGAGTGCAGAACTTATGGATTCCGCATTAATTCCCAAAGGGGTTAAACGCTGTCCGACATGGCAATTTGCATTGTGGATTGGTGCTGTTGGAGTCGTTCTGTTGTGGGGCGTTTGGGCTATGTTACTATGTTGGATCAAAGGCCTCAATCAAACCAACATGAACAACGCTTACGGATTTGCCCTGTGGATCTGGGCCGACCTAGCAATAATTGCGCTTGGTGGCGGTGCTTTTTTCACCGGGCTTTTAAAGTACATCATCGGAAAAGATGAACTGAAAAATATCATCAATTATGCCGTACTCATCGGTTTCATTTGCTATAGCTCGGCTCTGCTGATTTTGGCCATCGATATTGGTCAGCCTTTGCGTGGATGGTTTATTTTTTGGCATGCCAATGTACACTCCATGCTAACCGAAGTGGCCTTTTGTCTGACGTGCTATTTTGGGGTCCTCACTATTGAATATCTTCCGCTCGCCCTCGAAAACCGGCAACTTGACAAGGTGCCGTTTTTCCACAACCTGAGTCACAATTTGCACGAAATCATGGCTGTGTTTGCAGCGACCGGGGCATTTCTATCCTTTTTCCATCAGGGATCTTTAGGCGGAGTTCCCGGCGTGCTGTTTGCCCGTCCCTTTGGCTATCGCGAAGGAATCTTTGTCTGGCCCTGGACCTTCTTTTTGTTTACGTGGTCAGCCGCCGCCTGCGGACCGTGCTTCACTATTTTTGTGACAAAATTGACAGAAAAAATTGTCCGCAAAAAACTTGTTAAAGACAATGTTATCGAACTGTTGGCAAAAATAGCCGGGTGGATGCTTTTGACATATATTATTGCCAAAATTATCGATACCATTTACTGGGCTACGGTGACAGCGCCTTCCAAAGGCTTTACCTTCATGGAGTTTTACTCCAATAATCCAGGTTCAATGTACGGTTTATGGATTTTGATTGCTGAAGTGGGTGTCTGTGGTATATTGCCGGCCTTAATCCTGATTACCGACAAAGGCCGAAAAAACCAAACGGCCCTATTTATTGCCGTGTTTCTAGCAGCGGTAGGCGTCTGTCTGAATCGCTGGGTAATGGTTCTTCAGGTGCTGGCAGTACCGGTATTGACCTTTGAAAACTGGGCAACCTATTTACCAAGCTGGCAGGAAGTCGCAACGACGATTTTGCCTGTTGCCTATGGCGTTATTTTAATATCTCTGTCCTATCGATATTTGCCAATATTTCCCCAGGAACGGCAATTAAATCCAACTGATGAGCCGGTCGAAGAAGTTGTCGAGGCGAAGGCCGAGGCGGAACCCTCAGAAGAGGCCCCGGAAGGTGAATTGGAACCGGCGCAAGCATAACCACCGTTCAGGGATTTAGGATTAATATCGTATTATTGGTTTTAGTTATTGAATACTATTGAGAAAACGCATGTATCTAAAGCGGTCCGGAAATATCGAAACAAGATACCTCTGAACGGTGAATCTTGAACCCGTGAACGCTTAAGGGAGGGGAAAGATGTTTCCATTTAACTTCGAATGGATTTGGGATGCAGGGCATTTGGTATTCATGGGCGGGTTGTGGTATGCCCTGTCAATTTTAGGCATGGGTATTACCTTCTGCATTATCAAAGCCGCCTACGACACAGCCAAGGGCAAAGGTGGGAATCATCATTAGATAGTATAAGCGATCAATTGCAAAAAAGCGCTTGGCCCAGGGCAAAAAATCGGGGAGCGCTTTTTTTATAGTCTAAAATTTTCCGGCGGACTAAGATCCAGATATGGATAAAATAATTGTTAGAGGGGGTCAATCGCTAAAGGGCGAGGTAAAAATCAGCGGAGCCAAAAATGCGGCGTTGCCGATACTGGTTTCGTCACTTCTAACCGATGGTGTCAACACCTATTCAAATGTACCTGATTTAAACGATATTCAAAGTACCACGTCGCTACTGTCCCATCTGGGTGCCAGGATCGAATCTAAAGGAGATACGGTGCAAATCGATACCCAAGATGTGAAAAATCACGAGGCTCCTTATGATTTGGTGCGGAAAATGCGGGCCTCCGTTTTGGTTTTAGGCCCCTTATTGGCGCGATTGGGAAAGGCCCGGGTGTCGTTGCCGGGTGGATGTGCCATTGGAGCACGGCCGATCAATCTGCATTTAAAGGGGCTCACCAGTCTGGGCGCATCCATTGAACTCGAGCACGGCTACGTTGAAGCATCATCCGGTCGCTTGACCGGCGCGGACATATATTTTGATGTTGTCACCGTCACCGGAACGGAAAATATCATGATGGCGGCGACCCTGGCGCGCGGGAAAACGGTGTTGCGCAATGCGGCTCGCGAACCGGAAATAGTGGCTCTGGCAGATATATTGAGCAAAATGGGCGCTGATATTCAGGGAGCCGGTACATCGGTGATAACGATAAATGGAGTCGATGGTCTCAAACCGGTCTCTGCTGAGATTATCCCCGATCGTATCGAAGCCGGAACATTTCTGATTGCGGCAGCCCTAACCAAAGGAAATATCGTGCTCGTCGATTGTAACCCGAAGCATCTTGATGCATTGATCAATAAGCTACGCCTTGTCGGGGCCGAAATAGATGTTACCGAGCGCACCATTCACATTAGCGGAAGCGATCCAATCCAAAGTGTTGATATAAAAACCCAACCCTATCCGGGATTTCCGACGGACATGCAGGCTCAATTCATGGTGTTGATGAGCATTGCCAACGGAACCAGCATGATTTCCGAAACCATTTTTGAAAACCGTTTTATTCATGTGGGTGAATTGAAACGAATGGGAGCTGATATTCACGTATCCGGCAATACCGCTATCGTCAAAGGCGTACCCTCATTGTCCGGAGCCCCCGTTATGGCAACCGATCTCAGAGCCAGTGCATCGCTGATCCTAGCCGGACTGATCGCTGAAAACACCACGGTAGTGAATCGTGTTTATCATTTAGATAGAGGTTATCAGGCAATCGAGAAAAAATTTGCGGCCTTAGGTGCGACAATTGAAAGAGTGAAATAAAACGCCAATTGCTCATGGCGATTGACGAGAAATTAATTCCTGACTAATGTGCTGTGATTAGCCCACACTCCCCCAGATAGGCAGACAGTGGCTTGACAACAATGCCGGCGCCCATTTATTTTCGTCCCGTTTTTCCTTTGTTGATTTTTTTCATCTGCGGAATTTTCTTGGGATCCAAATTTCCGGGGTATGAATGGTGGGGTTGGTTCTTCGCCGCGATGTGTGCCGGGACCATTCTGGTTCACGTCGCCCGGAAACACACTGGACGTTTCACCCCCTTGGTGTTTTTCGGCTTGCTTGGCTATCTGTCGATTCAGCCCTGGGCGTTCCCCGTATTTCCTTCCAATCACATCATTCATTACAGCGATGGTCAGCGATGGGAAATTGAAGGGCAGATTTTGAATCAACCGCGACAAATCGGTTCCCGTATCAAGTTTGAGATGCGGGTCGAATCCCTCAAAAACCATCAGCAGTTCCTCCCGGTCACCGGTAAATTGCGCGTCACCGCGGTTGGGAATATACCCTCTCTCGTCGTCGGTGACAAAATCTTGTTCGAAAGCAGACTCCGAGCAATTACAAATTTCAATAATCCGGGTGGTTTTAATTACCAGGCCTACATGGCGTACAAGGGCATTTGGGCATCAGCATTTGTCAGCCAGGATAAGATTGCTGTTGTTTCAAAAGACCCCGAAAAATCCGTGAAGACCATCGTAAATGATATTCGTCAACATTTTGCCAATCTCGCCGACCAATCCAGACATTCGGAATCTAGCGCTGTATTAAAAGCCCTCATTATTGGCGACCGCAGCGGCATCTCAGTCGACGCCCGCGAGAGATTCAATCGTGCCGGTGTCGGCCACTTGTTAGCCATATCAGGACTGCACATCGGAATAGTGGCAAGCGTGGCGTTTATTTTTTTCCGATGGGTGTTGGTTCGGGTAACGTGGTTGTTGAGGCGCGCATGGACACGCAAAGGAGCAGCTCTTTTTTCCCTAATTCCGGTAGTTCTCTACGGAATCATCGCGGGATTATCGCCGGCAACCTTGCGTGCAGTCATCATGGTCTCGATTTTTTTAATGACATTCGTGTTCGAACGAGATCAGAATCCAATAAATACTTTAGCATTGGCGGCATGTTTGATCCTGATTGCAGATCCGCCGTCTCTGTATTCTATTTCCTTTCAGCTATCATTTACTGCGGTGTTCGCTATTATATACGGTTTTTCTCATATTCCGGAGTCGCTCACTGTGAACCACGGTTCAGGTTCAGACAACCGGCGTGCTCGCCTTTATAAACGGATGCTGTCTTTTTTTCTGGTGTCCGCATTCGCTGTTTGGGGCAGTATGCCGTTGGTCATGCTTTATTTTAATCAGATATCCGCTGTCGGTCTTTTGGCAAATTTTATGGTTGTACCGCTGGTCGGATTTATCAGTATACCCTTGGGGCTGCTCGGCCTCTTTCTCATACCGTTAAGCGTGACTGTGGCCTTCTGGTGTATTCAAGCCGCTGCAGAGATTTTGTGGTTTGCATTAGCGATGGTATCGTGGTTGGCCGATTTCCAATTTTCAGCAGTCAAGGTATTTTCGCCGAGTCTGCTGGAGATAGGATGCTATTATGCCTTGTGCTGGTCCCTTTTGACCTGGTGGGCTGAACGAAAAAAAGCGCCCTCTGCTCATGCAACCCAACCGGTGCCGACGGTTAATAGCGGTGATGATCGCATCACCGCCAGGTTTTGGAACAAAAAGGCAACATCCGGCGTGCTGGGTTCCTGCCGCAAAGCGCTGCACACCTGTTTTAGTTCGAGAAGAAATTTAGCTTTGGCGGTACTCGGGGCGGTAGTGGTGACCCTAGTTGCGGATACATGCTATTGGTTGTATCAGCGATTTTGGCACTCGGATCTTAGAGTTACGGTGATTGATGTCGGACATGGCAACGCCGCATTGCTGGAGCTACCGGGTGGTTATACTATGATGATCGATGGGGGCGGTTTTGCGGATAACGCTGTGTTCGATATGGGCGCCCAGGTCATTGCCCCATTGCTGTGGAGAAAAAAGACACTGACCGTTGATACGTTGATTCTATCGCATCCGAATAGTGATCATTTAAACGGGCTGATTTATATTGCCGAACATTTTAATGTTAGCCAGATCTGGACAAACAACGAGCCGCGACCTACCAGCGGATACCTGCAATTGATGAACGTCATTCGATGCAAAAATATTCTGCTGCCACGATACGACGAATTACCACGAGTTCACCGCATCAATGGAATTGAGCTGCATATTCTGTATCCGCCGAAGGACTTTCTTAAGCGCAAAAAAAAAGATGCATGGCGCAATCTAAATAACAATTCACTGACCGTTAAAGTTAAGTTCGGGTCCATCTCGTTTCTTTTTCCTGGTGACATCATGGCGGCTGCAGAGCGGGAACTTATTGGCAGTGACAAAAATCAACTAACGAGTACGGTGTTGATCGCGCCCCATCATGGAAGTCGGTCTTCCAATTCCGAGATATTTCTGAACAGCGTGAACCCGGAAATTGTGATCATCTCTTCCGGCCGAAAATTTCGACCGGGAATCCCTCATTCGACGGTTTTACAACGATATCAGCAGCGCGGATGTCGACTTTTGCGTACCGACCGCAACGGTGCAGTGTGTTTTGTGACCGATGGTAACCAGCTATCCGCAAAACCCTTTATCGTCTCACCTAGCCGCTGATCCTATGACATGCGCTGGAACCTTTTCGAGGTTGTCAATCATCCCATGTAACGTGGAAAAATTTCGTCACTACTGGCTTAAAGTAGAATATACAGGCATTACATATGAAAAAGAAACTTGCCGTATTTAGTATAATGGCACTGATTCATTTTGGATTGAGTATCGCTGTTGTTCGAATCGCTATGTGGCTTGCGCTCGGTCGGTCGGCGGAACAACTGGAGCCAAATACCTCGGTTCATTTACTGGTGGTGGCAACCAAAATTCTCCATTATCCGCTTATTAGTCTTTCTTTGTACTCAAGGCAATGGTTCCCGGGGGCTTGGATCTATATTGTCATATTGATCAATAGTTTCCTTTGGAGTGGCGTTATTCTCGGTTTGGTAGTTATTTGCAGAAAAATGCTAAAAAGAAACTAGGGCGTTAGGTCATTTCGGAATCAATCCATTGCCGCCAGAACTTCATACCCTTTCTTTTCAAGGGCCTTTTTTATGGTTTCCGTCTTGCAAGCAGCCAGTCTGAAATAGTATACACGCTTGCGGTCTTGCTGGGCGGTCATTCCGACGTTGATGATATCTCCACCGGCATCATTTATGATTTGTAACACTTTTTTAAATTCACCAGGTTGATGCCCCATTATCACATCTAGGCGGGAAGTAGACGTGAGAATCCCCATCATATCGATGAATGTTCTCAGAATGTCCGTGGCCGTAATGATTCCGACTAGTTTACCTTCCGTTACTACAGGCAGACCCCCGATCTTATGATTGTAGATAAGCTGGGCGGCGGTTTCAACGTCGTCATTCGGGTGAACCGTGATCGGTTCTTTTATCATCAGATCCTGCAAAGAAAGATCACCTAACATGGAAGGAATGAGCCCCTGTTTCAAATCGGCCAATGTCAAAAACCCTTCGAGCGTATTCTTTTCGGAAACTACCGGAAGATGGCGTATGGAATTAATCTTCATCAGTTCAATCGCTTCGCTGATGGTCGCTTTTGCCGTTACGGTAATGGGATTTGGGATCATTAACGAATGAATTTTCATATCACGTTCCTCAGTTGGCAGTATTGAAAACGAGCATTGGCAACTGGGCGTTCGAAATCCGCGGGAATCTCTAAACGGTCCGTTCATTCGCTGATCGAGGAAGATAACTGCAGAGAGGTTCTTCTGTGAGCATGTTGCCGGTAGCCTCGTATGCCCTCGCTCGGCAACCGCCACACACCCGTTTGAATTCACAATGTCCACACTTCCCTTGCAGCTTATCGTAGTCACGCAGCGCAGCAAATACTTCGGAGTTTTTCCAGATATCTGCGAAGGAACGCTTTTTTACGTTGCCGCAATCTTGGGTCAGAAAACCGCACGGTTGAACATTACCCCGATGGGACACAAAACAAAAGCCAATACCGCCCAAACAGCCGCGAGTTGCGGCGTCCAATCCATGGGTCTTAAATGTTACCGACTTGTCTTCTGCTTTTGCGCGCTGTCTGATGATACGGTAGTAATGGGGTGCGCAGGTTGCCTTGAGTTCAAGGGACGTTTTATCTCTTTGGTCGTAAAACCAGTTCAGCGTCTGTTCATATTCTATGGCGTCTATTTCGTCCTCAACGATATATTTACCGCGGCCGGTCGGAACCAGGAGGAAAATGTGATGGGCAACCGCACCCAATTTAATGGCCAATTCCTGAATTTTGGGAATTTGGTCCAGGTTGGCTTTAGTGATGGTTGTGTTTACCTGGAATGCCAAGCCCATCTTTTGAGCAATTTTCATCCCACGAATAGCACCTTCGAACGCGCCCTTCACCATACGGAAGCTGTCATGTCTCTCCGGTGTGGCCCCATCCAAACTGATGCTGATCCGTTTGATTCCGGCATCTATTAACTTCTGAGCAACGTCTTCGGTGATCAAGGTTCCATTTGGGGCCATTACCATCCTCAGACCTTTCTGAGTCCCATAAGCGGCAATATCATATATATCGTCGCGGAGCAATGGTTCACCCCCGGTTAAAATTACGATGGGTTTTCCGACATCTGTGATTTGATCCAGCAGTCGAAATGCCTCCTGGGTGTTTAGTTCTCCACTGTGCGGACCGGTGGTGGCCGATGCACGGCAATGAATACAGGCGAGATTGCAGTTGCGAGTGGTCTCCCAGGCGACAAGGCGTAGCGATGAGCGCTCTTGCCCTTGGTGGAATTGAGTCGTGTGATCTGTTGATTGGGTGTCTTGGTTTTTCATATCTATCTATGACTAATATCGTCAACTTTGGAAAATGAACAGGAGCCCTTAAAAACGGTTCATCGAGGGCCTATTGGCGGCTAGCCTTGAAGCGCCTTAGCCGCTTCGATGGCGAAATAGGTGAGGATCATGTCGGCACCGGCACGTTTGATGGCGGTGAGCGTTTCCAGCATCACTCTCGAACCGTCAATCCAGCCCAGTTGTTCGGCGGCCTTGATCATGGAAAATTCTCCACTGACATTGTACGCCGCAACCGGAAGGTCAATTTCTTCGCGAACACGATAGATGACGTCCAGATAGGCGAGTGCGGGTTTCACTATAATGATGTCCGCCCCTTCCTCGATATCCAATGTAACCTCACGGATGGCCTCCTGTGAATTAGCAGGATCCATTTGATAGGTTCGGCGATCACCAAATTTGGGTGCCGAATCGGCCGCAGCGCGAAACGGTCCGTAATAGGCGGAACAGTATTTTGCGGCATAGGACATAATCGGAACATGATTGAAGTCATTTTCATCCAAAATATCGCGAATTTCGGCTACACGTCCATCCATCATGTCCGAAGGCGCAACCATGTCCGCACCAGCCTTGGCGTGGGATAGTGCCGTCCGCGCGAGCAAATCCAAGGTCGCGTCGTTGTCAATAATGTCGCCTTCCACAACACCGCAATGTCCATGATCAGTGTATTGACACAAACAAACATCCGTGATTACAACCAGATCCGGAAATTTTTGTTTGATCGCAGCGATCGCCTGGTGAACAATGCCATCAGCGGCATAGGCACGGGTACCATGAGCGTCTTTTACGTCAGGTATACCAAAAAGAATGATCGCCGGAACGTCATATTCAACCGCCTCTTGCGCGGTAATTAACAGATTATCGATGGACAACTGGTAGTGACCGGGCATCGATGGTATCGGATTTTTCACATCCTTGCCGCCTATGACGAACAGCGGCAAGATCAAATCATCTACCGATAGATGAGTTTCACGAATCATACGGCGAAACGTTTCATTTTGTCTTAGGCGTCTGGGTCTGTAATCAGGAAATAGCATCTAACCTTCCTTTTACGCATTTAATGACCTAATTACCACAATCGGCCATATTTGCAAATCCTTATCAACCATCCTGAACACAGTGAACCGGCGTATGTGTCAAGGCGATCTCTTCGTCGGTTAAATAACATGCGGGATCCGGTGCCCAAACGTCGCCTGTTACGGCCTCTGAACGGACTCTGAAATTACCCCCGCAAACATCCAGCCAGCGGCAGGATGCGCAGCGCCCCTTCACATACGTCTTTTTGTCTTTAAGTCTTTTCATCATCGGTTCAGATGTATCCATCCAGATTTCAGAGAATGGTCGTTCTTTGACATTTCCAAAACTATAATGGCGCCAGAACTGATCCGCATGAACGTCTCCATTCCAGCTGACGCACCCGATACCCCTTCCCGAATTGTTGCCCTCATTCCATTTTAAAAGTTCCAAGACCTCTTTGGCGCGCTCGGGATTCTCTTTCAACAACCGCAGGTAGACATAGGGCCCGTCGGCATGATTGTCCACCGTAAGGACTTCTTTGGGCTTGCCTTTATCGTGCAACCGTTTGGTTTCATCGATAATTAAATCAAGCGCAGCTCGAGTTGCTGTGTGGGAAAGATCCTCCTCTACAAGATCGCTTCCTCGGCCGGCATAAACGAGGTGGTAGAAGCATATTCTAGGAATGTTCATATCTTCCAGCAACTTAAAAAGCTTCGGAATTTCATTTACATTGAATTTGTTGATGGTAAAGCGCAGTCCAACTTTTATGCCCGCCTCTTGACAGTTTTCAATTCCAGACAAGGCTGATTTGAATGCTCCCCTGACTCCCCTGAAGCGGTCATTGATCTCTTCCATACCATCTAAGCTGATTCCCACATAAGAAAGCCCGATTTTCTTTAAGGTGCGCGCGATTGTGGGTGTAATCAGCGTACCATTGGTTGATATCACAGCTCGCATCCCGTTTTTCACAGCAAAAGCGGCAAGTTCTGGAAGATCTCTGCGGACCAGCGGTTCACCTCCAGAAAACAAAATGACTGGTGAACCGAATTCAGTCAGATCTCTAATTAACTTTTTGCCCTCTTCGGTCGACAACTCATCATCGGAAGGTATATTTTTTGCGTGCGCATAACAGTGGACACATTTTAAATTGCATCTTCGGGTCACGTTCCATACGACTACGGGCCGCTTATCCTCGGAAAATTGAAGCAAATGTGACGGCAATTTTGAGGAATGGCGGCCGTAGCGAAGCGCGTCGGAAGGTTCGACCGTACCACAGTATAGTTTTGAAATTCCAATCATAGTAGTCACCCGCAGCCTGTTGGTTAAACGCGTAACGATCGTTGTTGTTTGCAGAAGAATTGAATCGTTGAAACGGATAGCCGGGTGTTTTCAGGGAAATGGAGTCGTCGTTCGCACGTCCTGAAATCGGAGGCGAAATCTTTCTCAACCGGTAAACTATATGGCTTACGAAGAGGGGCTTACCGCCTCCTTAATCAGGTTGCCGATATAAACATCCGGCTCTACAAGAGCTTCCCGGGTGATGAAAAATCGGCGACGGTTGGTCTTTTCGCGGGCCAATTTGAGGCCATGTTCAAAATCGCGATTGATTTTATCGTATACCTCCGTTATCTCTGCTTTAGATTCTATCAAACGCTCAATTATAAAATCGATGGCGTCTTCTTCCATAACAATGTTAATATCATGATTTTTGAAAAAGTACAGTTCGATTTTTTTGCTTTCATCATAGTAGGATTTGATCGTTTTGATCACGCTGCCGATATCCATCGTATTTTTAATATAACACGTGGCGACCAGGTCAATCCGTGAGGGCGTCATCGTCAAACTATACTTTTCGGTCAAATTCGCCGTGTTTTCTTTCAAATATTCCTTTATATAGTCTTTTTCATTCTGCACAAGCCGTTCAAAAATCTCATTATATTTTTGATCCTGAGATTGCGATGTCAACTTCTCAATGGACTCAGGCAGGGCGGCGATGACATCGTACGTGACCGGAAATTTTTTTACTTGGGTCGAAGGCAATCGCTTTTCAAACTCGAGAAGTGCTTCTTCGGCGGCACTGACTAGTCCTCGGGCGCCGGTGTTTTCGGCAAACGCCCGCTTTGCCAACATGCGCAGGACGTTGTCCTCAAATTTGACGTCAATGTCATAGGATGCGAAATCAAGCTTTTTGCCTAATATGATGGGATTGTTGGGATTTTTAAGGATTTGGTATAGATCTTTTTCAGTCAAGTGTTCAAAAACGGCTCTGACTGGCAGACGACCGACAAATTCCGATTCAAATCCAAACTCAATTAGATCTTCGGAACGAACGTGTTTAAGAATATCAATCTCTTCGCCTGACCTCCGTATGCGTGCTCCGAATCCGATACCTTGTCTAGACAAGCGTTTTTGGATTATCGGTATCAGATCGGTGAACGCCCCACTCATGATAAAGAGGATATTGGCTGTATTGACGGCGCGTTTCTCACGTTTGCCGGTTTTACGAAACTGCTCGATTTCTTGAATCATCGATATGGGATCATGGGGTACTTTTAACTCGACGTCTGTTTCCTCCATGGGTTTGAGAAGCGCTCGCTGAACACCGGTACGGGACACATCGGCTCCAATCAGATTGCGGCTGGATGCAATTTTATCAATTTCGTCAATATAAATAATTCCGTATTGGGCCAATTCGATATCGTCGTCCGCTTCGCGTACTAGATCTCTTACGAGATCTTCAACATCACCTCCGACATATCCGGTTTCACTGAATTTTGTGGCATCGCCTTTAACGAACGGGACACCGATTTTATTTGCGATCAGCTTTATTATGTAGGTTTTTCCAACACCCGTAGGACCGATCATCAGAACATTGTTTTTAATGCTCCCGACCATAGGGTTTATGTGCTCGCTGGATTCCTGGGAACGATTGATTCGGTTAAAATGAGTACAGATTTTGGTAGCCAGGATGGCTTTAGCGCGATCTTGCTTGACGACGTATTGATCTAAATAAGAAATAAGTTCCTCTGGTCTTAAATTAAAGTTAATTTTTTTCTTTTTCTTAGAAGGCGCTTTGGTTTGGTCTACCACAGCCTCCTGAGGTACAACCATGGGTGACACGATTTTCACATTATTACCGAACTTTTTCGCCAGGAACTCGCTAATCTCTTTTTCCAACTCTTCGGGGTTGGGAATTTTTTCATTGTGAACTTTCATAATGTCTAATAGTAACCATAACCAGCTCGAATTTCAAGACAAGGGTTGAGCTAGAAGGCCGCAGTCATAGCATTTAAAATTATTCTGAGTTGAAAAAGAAAAGCCATCCCGAAAATAATGGGATGACCTTTGCTTTAGATCGCCTTGATTTTGCATGACTGGGTTGTGTCTCTTGGTTTCACCTCCTCAGAATATTTAAAAATTTTACCCCGACACCGTTGTTGTCAAAACGCACAACCTTGCCCCTCAGCATGGCCCCATTGTCAATCTTGGTTCCGGGTATAACGAGTCGAATTATTTGTCCAACAGAAAACGAATCCTTTGTTTTAATGAACATTCCACCTTTGCATATATCGTATATCAAACCCTTATAGTACTGGTTTTGTGAAGCAAAAAATACCGGTTTAGAATATGACTTCCTGGGGTGTTTTCGCAGGTCTTCTTTTGCTTGATAGTCATTATAGCGAATACTTCGCTGATCACCGATCGCCAGAATATTAACACCATAACCAAAATTGAAAAAATTATCGTTTAATTGCCTTTGCCACTTTATTTCGGCGAGAAAAAATTGGGAGTCATTAGCGGAAGCTTCAGAAGACGAAGCGTTATATGGGGAATCTTCGATACCGATGTAAATTTCCGCTCCTAAATCCAGGACAACATCAGTTTCCAGGTACATACCTTTCTCACTGTAGTTGATCATTCGTCCTCTGTAAACAAAGCCATCCTCAGAATCTTCGACAATTACCGGGACTTTGTATCTCGTTCGAATATCACCTCGTTTTTCAGAAAATTTAAACATTTTAGGCTTTGTCAAATTCATAGTTTCCATTATACACCATAAAGCTAAAGGTATCGATCAAAAACAGATTGTAAAGAATGTATCCTCATGAAAAGGCACTGACGAAATTGATGATTAAATAAAATGAATTAATTTGGATTGAAGGTATTGCCAGTCTCAAAAGATTTGCTATTTTCGAGTTAATTCCTTGGCCAAAGCTACTAAGGTATGCAAAAAACGTGCAAAAACAAGAACTTATCTTAAATCTTCAATTAATATAATAATTTTGAATGTTTAGACTATGATTTATTGTATCCTGGCAATTGATTTGTGAAATTTAGTACCGAAAAATTAGGAAAAATATTTCATAATAGTGAGAGAATATTTATAGGATAGCGTTTTGAGGGACGAAAGAGGAATGCGTTGATTGGTAAAAAGTGTTGGGGAACTGACTCTTAACCAATTGAAATTTTGTGTTTATTTATGTAAAGCGACTGCAAGACCTTTTCCTAGTCGTTCACGTTTTCGGAACTGATGAAGACGTCTTCCCTATATCACAGACTTCTCGTCGGGCTGGATGACTGCCACGTTCTCTGCTTGCCCGTCAATTCAGACTCTACCACGGCTGAACAAATTGAATCCCAAGGCCATAACTGGAAAAGGACGGGTTGTCATCATCATCGGAGCGTTTACACCAACGGATGATGGAGTTGTAGCTTTTTTGGC
>WOR8_10000352_pt1 | contig 47353 bp, 45 predicted proteins | sample DeeMarSeWOR38_10_FD_19890 | JGI IMG/M metagenome (IMG submission 19890)
CAATTTAGGGATGTTACCCCGAATGACTACAATTCCTACCTTTCTTCACGTTCAGATGTCATAAGAGCAAATGCTTGGGGAGAACAAGATATATCTCCTTCCGCTGGAAACCCACAGGAGTATAATATAGTTCATTTAAGTGTTATTCCTCAAGTATGGGGGAACAATACTATAGTAACCTCCGCTGGAATGTTCTGGACTGACTGGGGAGTGTCAGCGGCAACTCTTGTACCGCTTAGATATGCAGTAGCATGGGAAGATGAATTACTCAATTATTTAGCTCCAAGAAAAATGATATCAGCTTATGAGGTATTTGAAGTTCCAGACCTTGTTTACTTCACATTTGAGATAGGAGTACGGATAAAGAGGATCTATAACTTTACGGAGGTAGCACAAGATGTATTGAATAAATTGATTTACTACTTTAGACCACAAAATCAATTATTCAATAGTGAAATGGATTTCAAGGATGTTGTAGAATTTTTGATGGATACAACACAAATATCACCTAGTAATGAATTTGAGAATATAAAAGGAGTACGAAATATAGATATACGTGATATCAATAGCAATAAATTTATCTATTCTATGTCAGCGGCTTATGGTCTATATCCAAGATGGGTAACTCCTCCTTGGACTAATAGAGATAATATGCTTAGACCGATTCAATTAGGTTTAAATCAATTTCCAGTTTTGGCTTTTGATGCAGTAAAAATAGTACAGGAATACTAATGGAACAAGAAGCAGTAAAAAATATAGTAACAGCGATCACTCCTGAATTATGGTATTTCTTTCTTCAAATGGTAATGACAGCAATTTTGTCATTAGCTATAATTCAAGTTCTTAGGAGTCTTGTAGCATATTTTTTTGTAAGAATGGATAAAGAGCTTTCTAGAAATGTGAAAGTTATCTATGACGGAAGAGAAGGATATATAACAGATATTAATGTACAAAATCTTACCATTACAATGTTAAATGGAAATGAAGTATTCATTCCAATTACTAAGGTAAGACAAATGGTATGGGAAATACCAAAAAGAAATGGAAAACCACAACAAAAGAAAAATTAATGTAGTAAAAATTATAACGATAATAGCCACTATTTTAGCTATAGTAGTTTCTGGAATTACTATATATAAAGAAATTAGAAAGGATGATGGTATATACATCGAACAAAGATTGTCTCCTGAATTAATGGATAAGCTTGGAAGTGGTGATAGTGGTGAAATAACTATTGAAAAAGGTATAACAATCAGGAGAGACAATAACGATGGGTAAGTTTTCAGATCCCAATTACCAATTACTTCAAAGATATTTTGATATTTTAGGAAGTAGACAAACTGGTACTCAACTGTCTTACTTAGCTGGCCCAAGGCAAAGTATATGGACGGATGGAGGAGCGTTTACTGTTCTCTATGAGAATGATGCTACCAAAGGATTTGTGGGTCATAAGTTTCTCATTAAAGAAATAGATGGTAATCGCTTCAAGATGGAGTATCGTGGGGTCTATGATGACTTCAAGAAGTATCGTACAGATACAGAGACAGAAGCTTTAAGTGCCGTTGGTGTAGGCAATGAGATGTACTTCCGTAAGGATAGCTTCTTCCATGCTTGGCTAGCTAGATCTGAAAATGAAGCCTATAGAAATTATGTAAATCAAAAAAGAACATTTGCTTTCTTCGGAAAGCTTTGGCCCGTAAGTAGATCTTCAAACACCTATGCTATAGAATTTGAAGGTCTTAAAGACTACGCATTAAGAGCCTTACCAGCACATAACCAGACCACCAATGTAAAGGAATGGTTACAAGTCTATTTTGATCAAGTTCACCATGAACCTTATACAATGTTGAAAACTCTATGGTCTTTAATGGACGCTAGAGAAATTGACTTGAAGTGGTTAGGGTACATTGCTCAGATATACGGAATAGAAATAGCAGAAGAGATGTCAGAATTGAATATCCGAGAATGGGTAGAAAATCTGATTTACTTCTTAAAGCGCATTGGTGCTTACAATGCTCTGTATATTATCTACAAACTGTATCTATCAAATTCTGAAAATGTAATGAATGTCTATGAACGGTGGGATGAGTGGTGTCAGCCTGAATTATTTGAACTGGATGGAATCACTTTAAAGAATGAAGCGAGTTATGACAGATTTCCAGGCTTTCACCCTGGACTTCCTACTGGAGTAAGAAGTTATTTTGGGCCAGAAATATATCCTATCAATGACTACAATTGGCTGGAATTCTACGGTCAGTTTCCATCTGGTGGAGGAGGAGATTTATGGTATTCTCAATTCAATCCTGCTTTCTATCCAGTTCACGCTACGGAAGCTCCAAGTGGTAATTGTACCGCTGAAATATGGGATTGTGGGCCACCTGAAAGTTTCCTTTGTTATGATCCAAGAGAATTAAATTCTTTTGTAACTGATATCAGAACATATTCTATAGGAATCTCCGCATATGATACCGTTGATACTTTGACTAGGACATTGACTCTATCTGGTCAAAGTTTTTCTGGAGACTTTGAGCATTGTGCTGGAGTTGCCATGTCTCCGAAAACAGTTACAGACTGTAGCTTTATCTTCTATGGTGTCAGTCAAGATGTCTATGGATTCGGAACCACACCTAATGACTGGATTGGTGTGGCAATGGAAAAGGTAGGAACACAAAGACGATTTGCTGTATATGAGAAATACGGAGCAACTATTTACTCTACTATAGGAACCAAGACTGATTATGAAGTCAGCAAACGGTATAGAATAGGAGTAGACAGGACATGTCCTTCCGCTGGTTCTCCTACTTTAGAAGTTTATATTTATGACGGTAAGAGAAGAGAAGAGAAACTAACGGAGATAATTACTCATACATTACAAGCGTGTCCTGACTATACTGTACTCCATGCAATGAACTCATTCACTAACGGATTGGATGGTCAGTTCTTCGGAACTGTTTTCAGACAGCATGTTGATTTTTCACGTTTGACTACAGGAGTCGGGCCTACTGGACATCCAGTAATAACTCCTCATTACATAGTAGAATTGGATCTGAATACGGAGCCGCTGATTGATGTTGAGCCTTTTAATGAGTTATTTGCTGGTGACGATTTTATCATTAATAAATTTTTAGCAGATGAGTTAATACGAAACTGGGAATATGTAAGACCAGTTAACAAGCATGTTCTGTATCACGAATTTTTAGCTCCTCCTGCAAAGGAAGAGCGAATTGCTACTTCTGTTCCTCTATATCCTCTGGACTCAAATGGATATTTTAATACGTTCTTTACAGGAAGTAGGTTCCTGTCGGCTGGTGGGCCTACTCCATCGGCTGGTATTGCTACCTATCTGCATATACAGAAAACTTCAACAAAGACATGGACTATTAATCATGGTCTTGGAAGATATGTAGTAATTCAGGCATGGGAATCACTAGAAGGTGCTGGTTGTGGTAAAAATCCTACGGCATTAGCAAGACGTATAGAACCTAAGAATGTATGTATTATAGATGACGATACCATTGAATTGAAATTTGCTCAACCAGTAAATGGATGGGCTACATTGGCTGGAGAAGCATGGGCGTTGACTTATCTACATAGAGAATGTGGGTGTCCAGATAGTATTTGGACTATATTCCATGACTTTGAAGATACTCCGTCTGGTGGATTGGTTGGATATCCAAGTGGAGTTGGGCCGCTAGTCAATTTCTGGTTACATCCATCTTCGTCAAGTTCTAGTAGTAGTAGTCAGTCAAGCTCTTCATATTCAAGTTCTTCAAGTTCCTCAAGTAGTTTATCTTCCTCAAGTAGTTTATCTTCCTCAAGTAGCTCAATATCAGTTTCAAGTAGTAGTAAATCTTCTTCATCTTCCTATAATTTGGCTTTAGGATGTGAGACTACTAACTGTTTTACTTTTTCTAATTATCCATCTGGTGGGTATATAACTAGTGCAGGGCCAAGTGCAGGGATATTATATCCTTCTGGATATGTACCATCTGCTGGAACTATAAACGGAGTTCTACAGGGAGATGTTCTTGACTATACGAAAGTAAGAATAAATGAATGGGATCAATATGGAGGGATTCTTCCAGTAGAAGAACAAATTCCTCATGCTAATTATTTATGGCCCTATTTGAAATTTGCTGGTCATGGACAACTTTGGGATAGATGGAGTTATCATACAGCAATACCTATAGTTGATGGAAATATAGTAGATGTATCTCTTAAATGGATTAACACTTATGAATATTCACCTAATAGTGGTTCGTTTAGTTGGGTGGCTTTCTTAGCTCTATCTGAAAGTCCATATGACTTTACTAATCATAAATCAATGTGGGGAGTACATAATTCTTTCTATGCACAACTCGGTCTTGATGGATATCCTCCTCCTAGTGATAATTGTGGAGGAGCATATACACAACAAGTTTTACAATATAGGAGAAAACATCCAGTAGCACCAGATAGATATGGAGAAGTATTTGCTTGTTATATGCCTAGTACTTTAGGAGCGGCATGGCAAGGATGGTTGAGACTTAAAGGAATTATACGTGATCTTGGTGGTGGGAATTTTCAATTAGAAGAACATTTTTACTACAAAAATTATAATTCTCCTCTTCTAGGACATGACGATGATTGGGTAGAATTTTGGCCCTCTGGTTTTGTTGGTGTTCCTGAATTACATAATCTTGGAGTATCATTGAATCCATTGTATATACATTTTGGATTTGCCGCTGGAAATGTCGGTACAGATGTAGGAAACTATTCAGTAAGAGGACATATATCTACAATTACAGACCTTTGTGTAAATGTGTCTGGTGGGATTCCTTGTCCATCGTCAAGTTCAAGCTCTACTTCATCTTCAAGCTCAAGCTCCTCAAGTATCTCAAGCTCTTACAGTTCTAATTGTGCGGAAGATTTACTAGATATATCAGGTGGCGATCCAGACTATCATCGTTGGGGAGTAATTCTTAATCAAAATAATTATATGGGAGGTTCACCAGCTACATACTTTGATTCACCACCACCTACGGCTCCTAGTGGATTTGGTCAGCTTAACTTCTACAGATATGATAATTTCGGAGCCGTAGCAGGAGTAACACGTAGCTCTGAAATTCAAAGTGAATGGACTATTCCTAATAATTGTCCTTTCGATATATCTATTGATTGGACAATTGAAACTTACTCTGTAGTTGGAGCAGGAGCATATTTTGAATTTGGTTTGCATCCTGTTTTACCAGCCGCTAATGATAATCCTATTACAGTAAGGAATACGTATAATGTCGGTACAAATAGAAATCAACTTCAAGTAAGAACAACTCTTGGTGGATCTGAAACTGTTTTTGATTATGGCTCAACTTCTCCGAATAACTATCCTGTCAATGGTAGATTCAGAATTGTGAAGCCTGGAACTGGTAATACTTTATACTTCTACCATTTTGATTTTTCACAATTAAGATGGGAATGGGCTGGAAGCACAAGTGGATGGATGACTACATTACCGTTTAGTGAAGATATAAGAGTAATGCTTAGAGCATCAACATTGCATCCAAATGGAACAGACTTGGATATGGCTTTTTATAATTTTAGATTTTTGACTCCACCTACTTCTGCTTGTTTAAGCTGTTTTAGTAGCTCCTCATCTAGTTCTTCTAATTCGTCAAGCTCCAGTTATTCAAGTTCCAGTTCACTAAGCTCTTCGTCAGAGTCAAGTTCTTCTGCTAGTGCTACAACATTTTCATTTAGCGCACCAATAGCAGGATCAAGCGCAGCGCTAGGTTTTAGTGCGGCAACGTGGGATGGTGTTAGGAACTCTCCCACAGCAGGAGGTATATTTCTTTCTCCTACATATATTACAGGATATATAGGCAGAGATTCTTCTGATTGGGAACTAGAGAGATCGGTTGTTACTTATAATGTATCTGGTATACCGTCAGCTAGTACGGTAGTAGCCGCAAGGATGATAATTGTTGGTGCATCGGTTGCCTTTTTCCCTGATGATTCAATAAGTCCACCATATACAGAGGGGATGTATATGGAGATATCAAATCATGCCGTTCCACCTACGATAGCAGATTGGGATGCAGGAACAGGAATTCAAATAGATAATTCTGGTCAGTTTCCAGATGGGGCCGCTGCGTTTACTTTTGATTTTGGAGGGGCTGGAATATCATACTTACAATCAATTATAGGACAGTCTCTACCAACTGGATATGCTAAATTTATGTTTAGAGAAACATATGACTTTACTAATGCTAATCCTGATCCAAATGTACTTCCTTTCTATGGAACTTCAGGAGCGTTGAGAATCCGTTGGAGTAGAGCAACAGAAATGACATTTGAGATAGATGTAATCTAAATTTAGATAAATATTAATAATATGGCTTGGAATAATTACATAACATTTAATGTCTCAGGAGCAGGAATAGACTTAACAGATTTCCCTGTTATGATTCCTCTTGCTTCTGCATCTGGACTTACATCAGAAGACCTTACAGATATCTTCACTAAGATTGGTTCGTCTTCTTTAAAGATGAAAATAGAAGATAAAAATCTCAATCAACTTTATATAGAAGTAGATGTATGGGATGATATTAATGAAAGGGCTTGGGTGTTTACCAAGATTCCTAATCTTCCAGCCAGCGGAGCAGATTTCACTTTATATTATGACTCTAGTGAACCAGATAATACTCAATATGTAGGTACTGTAGGAACTAGTGCGGCTCAAGCCGTTTGGGATTCTGGATTTACTCATGTATTCCATCTAAAGGAGTCAAGTGACGGAACGGCAGATGAATTTAAAGATTCAACTCAAAATGAAAATCACGGTTTTGGTGGAGGAACAGTAGGATATCCTACTCAGGTTGATTCTTTACTAGGTAAGGGGCAAAGATTTGGTAGTTCTCCAGATGGTCAATATATAAGAACCAAAGGACTTGATCCAGATGGTAGGGATGCTAATACAGTTGAAGCTTTCTTTAAAACTCCTAGTGGTTCTATGCCTACTAACAACGGATCAATAGTAATGAATCCAGAAAGTGTTACCAGTTCTTCTTTTAACTTAGTCAATATTAATGGAACTCCTAGATTTTTTCAATATACTCCTACTGGCAGCGGAACAGCAAACGGAGCAACAACTTTACAGATAGACACTCAATATTATATGGTCGGTAGATGGGCTTCTGGTGGGCCAGTAGAAGTTTTTTTGAATGGTATATTAGACGGTCAATCTGCTAATGTTAGCGGTGTTATAGGTCGTGGTGTAGCTGATAGATATGGAATTGGTAACTGGAGGGTAGTTAGTGGTCGTGAAGCACAATACCATACTATAGATGAGGTTAGAATTTCAAGCATTGAAAGAAGTGTTAACTGGTTGAAACATACAAATGCTACTCTTCGTGATAATATAATTACTTTTACTCCTTCTGGTGCTAGTTTTTCTTCTTCATCTTTTAGCTCTTCCTCATCGTCAATCTCATCTAGTAGTTTATCATCGTCATCTTCGTCCAGTTCTTCTTCGTCATCGTCTTCTTCCTCAAGCAGTTCCTCATCGTCAAGTTCTTCATCTCAATCATCTTCGTCTTCAAGCACAAGCTCCTCAAGCTCTTCTGGAATACCTTGGAAATGTACTATACCATTTTCTGTAAGTGGTTCCAAGATTGAGTGTGATTCTGCTTCATTCTCATTCCCATTAAAGATCAGTAATAATTCTGGAAGTACAGGAGCAGACCTTACGCATATATTTACGGAGCTTGGAGAGAAAAGATATAAGCTAAAGGTGACAGACGAAATTGGAAGCCAGCTTAATGTAGAAATAACTAGGTGGATTCCTTCCGCTGGAGAAGCCACTCTGTATATAGGCCCATCAATAGTGATTTCTGGAGGAACGAGATATTTCACTTTACATTTTGGAAATGATCAAGAAGATAACTTTGACTACGTAGGTTCTCTTGGAATACCAGTCAGCGGAGATGGACGTGATTTCTCTAATATAGGAATCGTAGCAAGTGCTGGAATGAATGTTTGGGATGAGTCATATGCTTGTGTTATGCATATGGAAGAGATCCATGATGATCCTAATGCTCTTATTAATAGAACATATCAAAGTACTAAATATTCTAATCTGGAAGGTAGTGCTGTAAATATGGACTTCGGCCCATCTGGTTGTGGTGGGTTTATATCTCCAGGTGTGAGATATCAAGATAACTGGTGTGTTAGTGCTGGTCAGGGATGGCAATTTACAGGCAAGGGTCTTTACATGACTGGTGTTCTATCAACTAGTGTTTACGGCTGGCCTAATAGTCCTGGATATGTTGGTATTGGTTCTTCTGATGGAATGGATTATCTTGGTCATACTCAAGTTAGTGTAGAAGCATGGGTAAGGTGTGAAGCCAGAAGACCTATAGGACAAAATACTTCTTATATAGCAAAAGTAAATCACGCTGGTATACCTAGTGAGTCATCTGTATTCCTTGGGCTTTCTAATGGTGGTGTTCAAGGAGGTATTTATAGTGGTGGGTCATGGTACAGAGCTACAGGAGAACAAATACCTCTAGTTCCGTCTGGAGCAAACGGAAAAGAATGGACATATGTAGCAATGGCTTGGGGAAGTGGAGGTAGAGTACGTTCATATCAGAATCGTGCTGAGAATTTACTTATTACGGAAGGACAATTAAGATCAGGAACAATCGGAAGACGTGGAGATGGTGGGCTTATAGGCCAATATGGATATCTTGCTGGTAGACCATTTAAGGGATATATAGATGAGGTAAGATATCATAGAGATTATAAGGGATCTGGTTTTCTAAAAACTTCAATGTTGAGCATGAGGGATGACTTTGTAACTTATGATGCTGTTAGCTGTTCAAGCTCCTCATCGTCAAGCTCTAGTTCTCTAAGCTCTTCGTCAAGTAGCTATAGTTATTCTTCGTCCTCAAGCTCTTTTTCTTTTTCTCAATCCTCAAGTAGCGAAAGTAGAGCATGTCCACAATATTATGGAAGAGAATGTAAGGCTTGGCCTTGTAATATAAACGATACAACAAATGAGATAATGATTGCTGATTGGTGTATATCTTCTTCGTCTTCTTCTCAATCAGGAAGCTCAAGCTCAGAAAGCTCAAGCTCAAGTAGTTATTCTTCGTCTTCGTCAAGCTCATCTTCGTCAAGCTCCAGTTCTCTAAGCTCCTCAAGTAGTAGTTCTTCTGGGAGTTCGTCAAGTTCAAGCTCCAGCGAATCAAGCTTTGCATTTGAAGGACTTTACTTCCAGATGGGAGGAACTAATCCAGATAATCCTTATGCTTTCCCATATGGAACTGTTCATAATGATAATGATAGGGGTGATCCTGTATTTGTGTGGAATCCAGCAACGGATGACTATGCTAAAATTTTAAATGCTAAAGGAACCGATTATGTTGATTTTCCATGTAGAAGACGTGATATAGCTCATTGGTTAGATCAAACTTATATGATTTTTAGATGGGCATTTACACCTGGTGGTTCTGCCGTATTAAAAGGAATGTATGGAGATACAGAGGGAGATGGTGAAGAATATGGTTACTATACTGGTAATCCTTGGAGTAATGTAGAAGGAACCAATCGTTATGAGGTTGATGTGCTAGCTACTGGTACTATTGATGGTGAGGAACAGGTTGATGTAAATACAGAGTGGGAATCACAATATAGATTTGGTTCTCCTGGTGATCCTCCAGGTTTTTATTATGTTTCTAGTGATTGGGTACAAAGTTATAGTAGAGATATTAATACTCCGTATGCTTCTAAAGGTCTATATCCAGATGAATATTTTATTGGTGATCCAGAATATCTTGAACATGCAAGTCTATTTCGTGTTAAGTCATTTTCTGAAACCATTTGGCAATATAAATTTTGGGGTAATTATGCAGCTATAGACAGAGATCCACAACCAGATTGTACTAAATATGACTATACTTACTCGGCTGTTGCTACTTTTAATCTTGACTTGGAACTAGTTACTCCTATAGGAAGCGAATTTCTAACTGGGCATAGTAGTGGATATTTTGGTGGACGTGGATTATACTATGAATATTCTAATTGTCCTGGTGATGCGTATGCTAGAACTTTAGATCCAGGAGCGGCTACATGGAGAACAATAGGTAATATCTTTGATCAACCTTTACAGAAGGGATTAGGATGGGCTAGAGCCGCTACTGGAAGATTCAAGAACTTTATGCACCAAGCATATGTAGTAATAGCTTCTAGAGCAGATACAGGATATAATTTTTCTGGAAGAGCACCAAATCAATTCATAACATATAGACATAGTGATTATATTCTAGCTTATCCAGCACCATCAATAATGTGGTCAACATGTCAATATTACTATGGTAGTGGATGGGGATTAATATCTAATAGTGTAGCTTCCTGTGAAACTGTTTTAGGTATTCCATATCCTGAATACTGGGAACCTTTTGAGAAGGCTTCACCAGATCACGATTGGATTTCGGGTTTTTGGGTTGCGGGAACATATTATTTTACTCCAAGTGCAACATCTCAAGTTGAAGATTTTACTACCGCTGGTTGGCTTGAACCAGATATTGAAGTCATTGCTGGAGCTAATTCTACTGGTGCAATCCAAGCTTCTGCCGTTGATCCACATACACAAAGCAGAAGTACTAACTTGGAAAATGCCATTAGAGCTATGATTGATTTGTATTATGATTCAGACGAAACAGATATTCCTACTACTATTGAGCCATATTTACCATTGCCTTTCTGGAGAGCACCTAGAGAAAATATTAGTTTGCAAAGTATGTATAGAAAAAGAATATCTCCAGAATCTTATAGTTCTTCGTCTGCTTCTAGCAGTTCTACTTCAAGCTCAAGTGAAAGCTCCTCAAGCTCCAGTTCAAGTGTATCTTCGTCAAGCTCAAGTAGAAGCTCCTCAAGCGAAAGCTCTTCAAGTAGAAGTTCTTCAAGTAGAAGCTCAGAAAGTTGGAAGTCATCTGTAAGTTATCTATCGTCTTCGTCTTCAAGCTCTGCAAGTGAAAGTTCAAGTTCTGAATCTATGTCATCTTCGTCAAGTTCAATATCTTCGTCAAGTTCAAGCTTTAGTTCTAACTGTTTTACGGAGGATTTTGTAGGAGTGTCTGGAGCACAACCTACTCCGTTTAATATAAGAGAAAATGAAAATGATTGGAACCTTTCATATTTAGATGGAACACCATCTGGAGGACTTGTAGTGGATTATGTGAATGTCTCTGGTGGACATGCATTTAATCTAAATAATAGATATGCCTATAGATCAGAAATTCCAGGAGTGTCTGGAACCATATTTGATGTTGTCTTGGATTGGTCTACTAGCTATCAGTATCCAGCAAATGCTGATTATACATGGATTTCTTTCTTGTGTATTTCGGAAAGTCCTACAGATCAACTAGACAATTTTAAAAATATTTTTGGTGTTTATTTGGCTCCTGGAGCAGGAGGAAGTAAATATGTTAGGTATTATTTACGTAGACAATTAGGAGATGTTGGTGGAGCTTTTCCTGATTCATGGTTAAGCTATCCATCATATGATAGTGGAAATTACTCTGGCAAGATAAGACTTAGATCAGAGCAAATAGGCCCGAACAGTCTTAATGTGAGATTTTACTACAAGACAGATGGAGTACATGATTCATGGGTACAAATGTATACTCAGAGTTATTCTACTTCTGCTTCACATTATCTACATTTTGGTTTCGGTATGGGTAATGTTACAGACTCGGTGGGAACAAGAGGTCATATTTCTAAGATAAAGGGATTGAGTGTAATTGAAGCAGTTAATGTGAGTTGTCAGAGTTCAAGTTCTTCGTCAAGGTCTTCAAGCTCCTCATCTATAAGCTCTATAAGTTCTTCGTCAAGTAGTCTTAGCTTTTCGTCAAGTTCACTTAGCTCATCCTCAAGTTCTGTATCTTCCTCTTCGTCAAGCTCCAGTAGTTCTCTATCTTCCTCAAGTTCGACAAGCTCAAGCTCCAGTTCACAAATTCCAGGAGCGTGTGATAATTATTTTGATGATACATTCTGGAGTCCACATGACATTCAATATGGACAATGGGATGCAGTAAATCAGGAATGGGATAAGACAACTTCACGTACTATATGGCTAGATGCAGATGCAGGATGGAAAGAAGGATATACAAGTAATTTTATAGTTGTAACATTAGATAATATTCTTCCTGTATCCGCTGGATATGGAAATTTTATTCTTGTTCTTAATGCGGCTAATGGTTCTGTAAATACTGGATACCAGACTGTAAGTGCTGGTCAGCAAATGGTTCTGGATATTTCTGATAGAACCGCTGATTTTAACTATATATCAGTACAGAGACAGTTTGGTGAAGATGAAGCTTACAGTATAACTAATATAAGATTTTGTGAATCAAGTTATTCCTCAAGCTCTACTAGTCAATCTTCGTCAAGTTTCAGCGGATCATCTTCGTCAAGTTCTTCCTCTGGAGTAGGATGTGACACATACTTTGAATATGGAACATATTGGGATTTAGTTTTTTCTCCACCACTACTTGGATCATGGGATGCAGTAAATCAGGAGTGGGATAGTTCTGGAACAGGTTCATTGTGGCTAGCTCCAAGTGCAGGAACAACATGGAATGTAGGATATACAAATAATTACTTAAAATTAACTCTAAATAACATAACAGGTGGGTCTGGAAGTTTTAATATTTCGCTTACTGGTGGAAATGGAGCTAAGAACTTTTTAGGAGTAGCAATATCAGATGGAGTTCCAATATCTCTAGATATTTCTGATAGAACAGCACCATATTCACAACTAGTATTATCTGTTTCTAGTAAAACATTTAGTGTTACAAATATACAGTTTTGCCCGACACCATAATAGGATAAATATTTAATATGAGTATAGTTTGGACACAACATTTTGAAGACTGGCAATGTACCATTTTTTGTTCTTGGGATGGAACTGGATGGTTATTTCAAGAGATAGGGCCAAGTGCCTATGGCTTTTCTGGTCTTGCTCCGTCTGGATCATGGATATATGATTACAAGCCAAATGTTATGCGAATAACTTATACTGGTGGTTCTCCTACTAGCGGTTCTTTCAGCCTTTCTACTAGTGCTGGAAATCCTGGATCAACTGGAAATGCATATGTTTCTGGACAAATAGTAGCATTGGATTTTATAAGTTTACCAAATGGAGCGGATATAACTGCTCTTGTTTATAGTGGTGTGGGTGAGAAATTCCCTCTAAAAATTACTAATATAGAATTTGGAAGTTCTACTTCAAGCTCATCGTTTTCTTCAAGTTCCATATCTTCGTCTAGTGTAAGCTTTTCAAGTTCTAGCTCATCCTCATCTTCAAGTTCTTTCTCTTTAAGCTCTTCTTCTGTAAGTTCAAGTTCTGTAAGTTCTTCTTCCTCTTCTGTAAGTTCCTCTTCTGTAAGTTCCTCTTCTGTAAGTTCCTCTTCTGTAAGTTCCTCAAGTCTAAGCTCTTCGTCTTCAAGCTCAAGTTTTAGCTCTTGTGATTGGTATGGAACATGGGGAGTAGACGATGATTTTAATGATGCAGTAAACGGTGCTCCAGTAAGCGATAGACAAAGGTGGTCATATGTAGATAATCATGGATATCCTACTTTAACAGAAGCCTATACATGGAGTAATAGCGCACGTTGGGTAGCATATCGTTCAAATGGTGCTCAAGGTGTTCGTTATAGAAGCCAATTCTGTCTTGAGGGTGACTTTGATATTCAAATAGACTGGTGGTTCTTTTTATTGAAAGCTAAAGAAACTCTTCCAAGTAACGGTAGGATTAGTGCTATACAGATTGGGTTCTATGTTCTTCCATCATATCCAGGTAGTTTTGCAAACTATTATATGGTAGAAGCTAACGCTGATTATTTTGGTGGATGTCCTGGCCCAAATTGTCCTACTGGAATACCTGTATGGTATGATGGAAGAACAGCCGAGATTAACGCTATTGGTATACTTAATACTAGTCATCAGACAGGTGCTTTAAGGATAGTAAGAATAGGAAATAGGGCTTATTATTATCATTCGATTGGTGGATATGGTGATTCTTATATTTGGGAAATCCATCCATATAGCGGAACTGGAGATCATGGAATACCTTGTAATACAGGAGATGTTCGTCCTTGGTTTGGGTTTTTATATGACGGTGCTAATGATGAAAACGGAACAGGTGTTCTTGCATATGTAGATAATTTTAAAGTTAATTCAGTAGATGATTTTTGTGATTGTGGTAGCTCTTCTTCTAGTTCTTCTTCAATTTCTTCGTCAAGCTCTAGTAGCTCTTCATCCTCAAGTCTTAGCTCCTCAAGTTCTATTTCTTCAAGCTCCAGTTCTCTAAGCTCTTCGTCAAGCTCTAGAAGTTCTTCCTCTTTCAGTTCTACAGGGATAGTTAGAGGTCTTGCCGAATGTCTAATAGGAGTTGCATTTCTAAGAAGAGCGGATTTAATTTATGAGCAGACTACTCCATCTACGGTATGGAATATCAGGCATAATATGAATACCTTTTTCCTACTTGTACAGGTCTATGATGACTGTAGGAATCACGTATTTCCTAAAGAGATCTATATCATGGATGAGGACAATGTAAGAATAGAATTTGAGAAGCCTATTATTGGTACTGCTCATTTTGTTTACTTAGAAAGAGATTATATCTATATAGCAAATGCAGAAGAAGACATTATGGAAATGGGTATAGGCCCGAACCTTGGATATTGGAAGGTCGGATCTGGTGCTACACCAGTAGGAACAGGTATAGATGAATATAACCCATTTACAAACAATGATATGGAAACTGCTACAGCTAGTGGTAATTATTGGAGAATCTATGAGACAGATACCATGTATTATCTTGACTTCATAGTTCCTAACGGAGAAGAATTAACTATAAGGGAGGTAGGAATATTTAATGTTAATGACGATTTGATTTGGTATTCTAAATGTTCAGAATTGCATAAACCCGAAACAGCAAGAGTAGTATTTCATTATGAGATTGAAAAGATTGAAGTAGATGAGTCATCGTCATCGTCATCTTCAAGCTACAGCTTCTCAAGCTCCAGCTTCTCAGTATCAAGCTCAAGCAGTTCAAGCTCAAGCTCAAGCTCTGTAAGCAGTAGCTCTTCGTCAAGCTCCAGTTCACAAAGCTCAAGCAGTAGCTCATTCTCAGTAAGCTCAAGCTCAGAATCCAGCGAATCTGAATCATCCTCAAGCCAGAGCAGTTCAAGCTCCAGCGTGAGCAGTTCGTCAAGATCTTCGTCAAGTGTAAGCTCAAGCTCAAGTAGAAGCCAAAGCTCAAGCTCCAGCGAGTCATCCAGTTCTGAAAGCTTTAGCTCATCGTCAAGATCTTCGTCAAGTGTAAGCTTTAGCTCATCTAGTGAATCTTCCTCAAGCGTTAGCAGTTCAAGTTCTTCCTCAAGTGTAAGTTCGTCAAGTTCAAGCTATAGCGGAGTATCTTCGTCAAGCTCCAGCAAGAGCACAAGTTCTTCAAGCGAGTCATTAGTTGGAAGTTCTTCTAGTCAAAGCTCTTCCTCAAGAAGTGGGGCATCTTCAAGTTCATCATCATCCTCAAGTTCCTCAAGCGTGAGTTCGTCAAGTTCAAGCCGTAGCTCCTCAAGCCGTAGCTCCTCAAGCGTTAGTGTAAGCTCAAGCTCCTCAAGTGTAAGTTTTTCAAGTAGAAGTATTAGCTCCTCAAGCATTAGTGGTAGCATTAGCTTCTCAAGCTTTATTTCGTCAAGTAAGAGTGAAAGCTCAAGTAGTCAGTCTATATCACTTTAATTTGTATAAATATATGAGGAAAAGTACAATTTTTTTAAGGAGTAAAAACAATGGCACGTTATCATTACTGGCAATACATAGTCGATGAGGAAGGTAGCCCATTAGATAGTGTGGAGATACGTTTTTATTTGTCGGATCAACCTACAGTAGAAGCGAGTATTTTTCTTAACCCTACTACTGGAGCTATCACTACATCTAGTCAAGCAGACTTAAAAACAGATGCAAACGGATTCTTTGAATTTTGGGTAGGAGATCCTTGGGAAGTAGAGGGAGGATATGCTCACACTCAAAAATTCAGATTAGAATGGTACAAGGCTGGTATCATAGCAGGATACATAGATCCAGTAGATGTCTTTCCTCCGTTACCTTCTGTAGATGAAACAGCTACAGGACAAGGATTAGGGGAAAGGGAAAAGAAGAACAAACTGATAAGCAATGCTCTGGCTTATAAATGGAATAGTCATATTGACTTACCTGTTCCATCGGCAAGTCCTCACGATATTCAGCCAGTAAGATTTTGCGATACGAATGATGAGTATAACAAGGTAGTAAGTAATAGACTCATAAACAAAATGTATCAAGGAGCATTAAGCGGAGGAACAGTTAACTTAGATGCGAGTACAGCTAACATGAAGCAGTATAGTATTCCTTCTGGAAATTTGATTCCATCTGGAGACAATTATATTTTAACGAATCCACCAAGCTCAAACAGTAATATTAGACATGAACTTTTAAATGAATGGCCCGTAGTGCAAGTAATGAAAATGCCACAAAAAGAAGTAATTACTCCAAATACAGTAAAATCAATAAGTGACAGGAGAACGGTTGTAGAGGTAGCAATAGCTTCTGATTACCAAGTGACGATTATAGGATAAGAAATGGCACACACTTTAAGATTGTGGGATGGTGATGAAAACACCATTGCTTTAGATACAACTTATACTTCACTAGAAGAAATCAGTATTAATTTTAGTGCTGGTGAAGATATATCTGAATTGTTTCTTCTGGCTCCTATAGCGGAGGGTCAGCAATTCTATATCTCAAATATAGAGTTTAATGATGGTGGATGGGAATCTCATTTCGATGACGCTGATTGGAGTCCTCAGTTTGGAACATGGAATGACTCAGAGCAAAGATGGTATGCCAATTATGCCGCTGGATCAGATAGATGGAGTATTGATTTAACGGAGATAGGAACATGGTCTACTGGTTATAGACCTACTCAAATACGTGTTACATGGGCTTTTGGAGAACCTTCGTCAAGTTCATCTTCGTCATCTTCTAGTGTTTCTTCTTCATCGTCTGTCAGTTTCTCATCCTCAAGTTCAAGTCTTTCCTCATCGTCTAGTAGTTTGTCTTCGTCCTCTTCGTCAAGCAGTTCGTCAAGCTCCAGTTCTCTAAGCTCTAGTTCATCGTCAAGTTCTTCATCATTGAGTTCCAGTTCCTCAAGCTCATCGTCCTCAAGTTCCAGTTCTCTAAGCTCTAGTTCATCGTCAAGTTCTTCATCATTGAGTTCCAGTTCCTCAAGCTCATCGTCCTCAAGCTCCAGTTCTCTAAGCTCTTCAAGCAGTTCTACTTCAAGTAGTAGTTCTTCAAATAGCAGTTCGTCCTCAAGTTCGTCTTCGTCCAGTTCTATAAGCTCTTCTTCAAGTTCCAGTAGTTCAAGCTCATCCTTGAGTTCTTCTTCAAGTTCAAGAAGTAGTGAGTCAATAAATGCGCTTGCTTGGAATCCTATTGATAAGGATGCTGATATATCGCTATCAAGTGGAAATCGTAAAGCAATACACGGTGTTCATAATGTATGGGATGGTGTTAGAGCAATAGTTTCTTTTTCTGCTTTAGAAGCAAAATATTTTGAAATAAAATTTGGAGCAGGAAGCGGTACTAATGTTATGTTTGGTGTAGCTCTTTCTGCCGCTCCATTGACTTACCCTGGAAGTAATTCAGGGGGATGGGGTTATAGAGGAGCTACAGGGCAAAAATATCATAACGGTATTGCAACTGGTTATGGAAGCGCATATTCATATGGAGAAACAGTTGGTATAGCTGTTAGTGGAGGAAAAATTTGGTTTTCTATAGAAAATGCTTGGCAAGGTGGAGGAGTTCCATCTGCTGGAATAGGAGAAGCATTTAGCGGCTTGACTGGTGATTTATATCCTATGGCTGGATTATATGAGGACACCAATGAAGCAATTATTTCTCTTCTATCTAATGAGATAAAATATGATCCTCCTTTTGGATTTGATCTAGTTTCTACATCCTCAAGTTCAAGTTCCATTAGCTCAAGTTCCAGTTCTCTAAGCAGTTCGTCTAGTAGTTCTTCAAGCTCTTCGTCAAGTTCTATAAGCTCTTCGTCAAGCTCCAGTTCCGTAAGCTCTTCTTCATCTTCTTCATCCACAAGTACATCTGTAAGTTCTTCTTCGTCATCGGTTAGCTCTTCGTCAAGCTCCAGTTCTGCAAGCTCATCTTCATCAGTTAGTTCTTCCTCAAGTTCTTCGTCAAGTTCTTCGTCAATTTCATCCTCTTCGTCATCTGTAAGTTCATCCTCTTCGTCATCTGTAAGTTCTTCAAGCAGTTCCAGCGTGAGCAGTTCCAGTTCGTCAAGTTCAAGTTCACTAAGCTCTTCGTCAAGTTCTAGTAGTTCGTCATCGTCAAGTTCCAGTTCGTCATCATCGTTGAGTAGCTCCAGTTCAAGTAGCTCCAGTTCAACCTCAAGTTCAAGTAGCTCATCGTCAAGTTCAAGTAGCTCATCCTCAAGTTCAAGTAGTTCATCCTCAAGTTCAAGTAGTTCATCCTCAAGTTCAAGTAGCTCACTTAGCTCTTCCAGTTCATCTTCGATTAGTGGATCATCTTCGTCAAGTTCGTCAAGCAGTTCACTTAGCTCATCCTCAAGCTCCAGTTCTTCAAGTAGCTCAAGTAGCTCATCGTCAAGCTCTAGTAGTTCGTCTTCATCGTCAAGTAGCTCATCGTCAAGCTCTAGTAGTTCATCCTCATCGTCACTTAGCTCTTCGTCAAGTTCCAGTAGCTCTTCGTCAAGCTCCAGTAGTTCGTCTTCATCGTCACTTAGCTCAAGTAGCTCATCCTCATCGTCAAGTAGTTCACTTAGCTCATCCAGTTCAAGTATTAGTGGGTCATCTTCGTCAAGTTCATCCTCATCGTCACTTAGCTCATCGTCAAGCTCTAGTAGTTCGTCCTCATCGTCAAGTAGTTCAAGTAGCTCATCCAGTTCGTCAAGTAGTTCGTCCTCTTCTTCACTATCTTCTTCAAGTTCATCAAGTTCGTCTTCGCTATCTTCGTCAAGTAGCTCATCCTCAAGTTCGTCCTCATCGTCAAGTTCGTCAAGTAGCTCATCAAGTTCGTCAAGTAGCTCATCAAGTTCGTCAAGTAGCTCATCAAGTTCGTCAAGTAGCTCATCAAGTTCTTCCTCATCGTCACGTAGTTCGTCCTCATCGTCAAGTTCTACAACATATTATTGGGTATCAAGGTTTGATACTGGCTATTGGAGTGCATCTGCAACTGGTTATGGTCAATGGATACCTAGTGCTTCTGTCTGGAGAGCATCTCCCTCTGGAAGTACAGAAGTATTGGATCTATACGCAATAGGAACATGGGCTAACGGATATAGACCTCTGAGTTTACGAATTACACATAACGTGTCTACACTTAATGTGAATCTTACAGATGTGTCTGGAAGCGCAATAGCTAGTGATCCAACTGCCGCTTCGTTAGATCCAATTGCTATAACTTTTGGAAACGATATTAAGAGACTCACCTTAACCAAGAATCCAAGTGCATTTGAAGTAGAAGATATAGAGTTCTTTGAAAGCTCCTCAAGCTCCAGTTCATCTACGTCTACAGCGGTTGTGGGTGATTTAAGACATGTATGGTATACTCTGTTAGACAAAGAAGGAAGACCTATTAAAAATGCTACAGTCTATATCTATAAGGCATTATCAACCACTCCGTTGATTATATGGAATTCTACAGGATTGACTCAATTAACTCAACCTTTGACTACTACCTCCGCTGGAGTCTTCGATTTCTTTGTAAGAGATGATGTGTGGGTAGATGACGATACGGCTTTAATTCCAAGTGCCATTGGTGGATATCCTTGGAGACAAGAGATGAAAGTTGTTTGGGTACAAGGAACAAGAAGCGGTGAGATAGATAGAATTCCTCTTTGGGGAAAATATGCCAAATCACTAGATGCCTTTGGTACAGAGACAAATACAAATAAGAATAAGACATACAGCAATGAAGAAGCCTATAACATGGAGCAACATATAGGAACCATGTTTGATGAAGACATTGCTCTGTCTGCTCACGGTCTTGCTCCAGTAGCTCTTTCTGGTAGCGGTGTTAATAACAATAGATTTAATAAACTTGTAAGCAATCGCTCATTCCGTAAACTTACATTAGCAGTTACAAATAGCGTGTTCCCAAGCATTTCTGGAAGTACAGTAGTAGTAAAGACAATTCCTATCAGGAATACAGTTTCACTAACGGAGTATAATGCTGTATGGGTAGCAAGCGGAGGAATGTATTATGCAGACGTGGCTCATTATCTGGATATACTTAATCCATTAACTACTCTTTGGGATGAGACTACCAGAAAGATAGTTTCACCTTACGATATAGACTTTATATCTTATACAAGATGTAGAATATGGATGACAACTAATAATGATTCTGTCGTTACCATTGTAGCTGATCCTGGTCTTGACGGTAGAGCAAGAACAGTATGGACTAGTGATGATTTGGTTTGTGGATTGACTCCTGAAATGTTCTTTGAGTTTCTGAATAGCTTAGAGGACTGTCATTTAAGTTCTTCTTCAAGTTCACGTAGTTCAAGCTCAAGTAGTTCAAGGATTTGCTATGAAAGTTCATCGTCAAGTTCACGTAGTTCAAGTAGTTCTTCTTCAAGCTCTTCAAGTTCTGAATCTAGTTCCTCAAGTTCATCGTCAAGTTCCAGTTCTGGTTCTTCATCGTCAAGTAGTCAATCGTTTACTTGTCAGAATTGCTCAATGATTCTTGAGCTTCCTCATATAGTTGGTCAGAGTTATTTGAATGATTATCCACTTGGTATAACAATTACTTCTGCTTGTGGTATTAATGATGAGGATATGACTTGTATCTTTGATGAGTTAGGAGATGATTGGAATAAATTAGTTGTAAGGACTAATAATGAATGGGGAGGAGTTCCAAAGGGAACAATATTATGGACGGAAGTAGAATATTGGAATCCTGCTCCTTCTGCAAGAGAAGCACAAATATGGGTTAAGGTTCCTGTATTGAGACAAACAGGAGCAAGTCATATTACAGAACTAGAAATTCTTTTTGATAAAGATTGTCCTGTTAATCCAAAAATCGGAACATTAGCCGCTGGTTCTACTTTTACTCCATCGGCAGGATTGCCAGGATTATTAGCAGGAGAATGGTATCCACAACTTCCAGATATAAATGGAATAGTGCCAAACACTTCTGCCGCTCATATGGTATGGGATGATGATTATGAAGTAGTAATTCATGCCGCTGGTGGGAATAGTAAAGCAAATGGTAATCCATTCTCAATTTACAATAATTGTGGTGGTGGAGCAACTCCTCTTTCTACTACTCAATTAAATAGTAAAAATTTAGTCAGTATTCCTCCTAGTGCTGTTAGACCTTATAGTAATAATGTTGATTTCTGTACTGTACATGGTCTTATAGATATGGACATAGTAAAACCAGAAGTAGATGCTCCTATAATATCGGCAGGATTGCCAGCTTTCAAGAGCATGTTTAGTAGAGGAATAAATACACAACCAGCAAAGAGTTATCTGTATGGTGGGTCTGGTTTGCCTAGTGGTGGTTCGGCTGGAAAAGATGCTATAAGCATTGAGATATTCTTTAATCCTCAATCGTTTCCAGCACAAGCATTTCCTCCTAATGATTGGTCTTATATCTTCTCAGATATATACTGTACAGGTTCTTTAAGTTGTGGTAACATAGGTTTAAAGTTTAGAAGTACAGGAATAAAGACATTACATTTTGAAATGAAGACATCTCCAAATGCAGACGGAGTAGGAGAAATATCATATAGCTTTCCACTTGCCGATACTGCTCCTGGAGGAAGTGGATTGACTTGGCCTTTAGAAGCTGGTGTTTGGACTTATTATGCCGCAACATGGCATAGTGGAGATGACTTAAAACAATATCTTGACAGAGATCATTATATGGATCATCCTGGAGCGTATTGGACTTCTAGTGATTCAATGGGAGCTATAATACAGCCTGTAGGAAGAATTGGAAGAGTTAATGGGGCTTTATTAGGAAGACCTTATTGGACAATAGGACATAATCCACTTGCATTTGCCGCAAGATATTACTCTGATATTGTAGTAGATGAGTTTAGAGTATCTAAAGTGGAAAGGACTGTTTCTTGGATATTGTATACAAAAGCAGTTCTATTTGATAATGTAGTAAATTGGATTAATCCATGCTCATGTAGTTCAAGTTCACAAAGTTCTTCGTCTGAATCTTTCTCAAGTAGCTCAGAGTCAAGTTCTTCTACTTCATTTAGTTCAAGTTCTGAATCTTCATCCTCAGAATCTTCAAGTTCTTCAAGCGAAAGCTCATCTTCTACAAGTGAAAGCTCTTCAAGTGAAAGTTCTAGCAGTTCTATGTCAGAAGCAATTCTACCAATTTCTGGATGTGGATGGAATCCTAATAAACTTGGAGGTTCGATTGTTCTTAATACAGGAGAAAATATAGCAATACAAATTGGAGCAGGATGGGATGCCGCTGTAAGTAAACAAAGAGCAGTAGAGGGTTTATTTGGAGAAGATAAATTTTACTTTGAAGCTATACCACGAAATATAGTTAATGATATAGTTATTGGAATTGCCAATGAAGACTTTGATTATACTGGTACTGCTCCTGTAGGATTTCAAGCTAATGGATGGTGTATATATTTTGATTGGTCTACAGATCAAGTCAAGAAATATCATAGTGCTGTACAAACTGTAGTGAGTGGAATCGGATGGAATGATGGTGACAGGATAATGGTAGCAGTAAGCCTTTCTGGTTCACAATTTTGGAAAGGAGATATTTGGTTTGGTAAAAATGGAATATGGTATGAAGGTATTCCAGAGATAGGATGGAATCCTTCCTTCAATAATGTGGAATATAACCAAGCCGCTGTAGGGCCACCTAGTGGTGGAGGGGAAGGAGGTATTTATGCCGCAACTTCTATTTTGGGTATTGGAGGAAATGTAGAATTAGTAATGGATGAAACTCAATGGGCTTATGCTCCGTCTGCTATCGGAGCTACAGGATTTGTTGAATTTCCATGTAGTTTAAGTTCATCTAGTAGTTCTATTTCTTCTTCGTCTAAATCTTCAAGCTCAGAAAGTTCATCGTCAAGTTCATCGTCAAGCTCCAGTTCATCTTCTTCATCAATATCAAGTTCAAGTGAATCGTCTTCTTCCAGTTCGTCTTCAAGTTCTAGTTCCAGTTCGTCTTCAAGCTCTTCAAGTTCTTTATCTTCGTCTTCTTCGTCAAGTTCGTCCTCTAGTTCTGTAAGTTCTGTATAAAATATATAAATATAAGAAGAGGGATATATCTTATATGAGTAAATTTAAAGATTTCATAGATAACGATATTGAAGAGTTTCGTAATCTCAATATTGGATTTGCGGAAGAATCCAAGGATGATGTTGTGCGTAAAATTGAGGAGAAGTATGGAATCCGTAACGAAACCGTAGATCTAATAAGCGATCTTAATAAACTTCTAGGTAAAAAGAAAATAGGCTTTACCTATGAGCTATTGGAAAGTGATAAAATAGAGAAGGAGATAAAACGGCTAAACAAGAAAACTAGAGATGCCGTTAAAATGAAATTTTTTGAATCTAATTCTTTTCTTTCTGAAATGAAGAGATTGTTAGAAGAAAAATTACATAAGGAGAAAAAATAATGGATTTTCATGGTATTAATACTGTAGGTAAAATTTGGTTAGAAAGGATAAATTCTAAGCCACTATTCAGTCTTGGAAGAGATGTTGGAAGAGTTATCTTTGCTCTAGACAATCAAACTCTGTCTATAGGCACAAGTGCTGGATGGATAGATATTGTTTCAGCTACAACTGGTGGTATTACAAATCCTGCTATTCCAGTAGGAGAGACAATTCTCTTTGAGAAGGATACAGCGGTTTTTGGGTATTCTCTAAAGACAGATTTTGATGACGGAGTATTGTATATCACTAAAGGATCTGGAGCAGGAGGAGAGGTAGGAGGTAGCAACAAATCTGGAGGTACATGGACTCAAGACCACTACCATGCTACAAGGGATCATACATTGACTATAAACGAAATGCCTAGTCACGATCACCCACCTAAATCTGGAGTTGCAAACTTTATGTCAAGTACTGGAAGTTCTCATGGTAGAGGAGGAGACTCTTACGGAGTTCATGGTCTTACTGGTCTTAGAGGAGGAGATCAACCTCATAATCACGGCAATACCTATAATGTTACTGGTAATAGCTGGCGACCATATGGAAAGAATTTCACCAGACAAGAAAAATTGTAGGAGGTAAAGTAATATGTTAGATAGAAAAATCAAGAAGGGTAAATGTCCTTTCAGAAATTTTAAAGAATGTAGTGATGAGTGTGTCCTTTATAGAAAAGGAATACGGTTTAATGAGTTAACAGACGAAACTATTCCAGTAGAGCTATGTGCTGTTAATGTCATTGCAGACAATATAGAGCGTATGCATAACAGGACTTATATGCTTCAACAAGAAATGGGAGAAACCAAGAACGTCATGGCATTTCATGTTATGTCGGATCTTGGAATGGCTACAAGAGAAGAAGCCGAAAGACAAGCAAAGAAAGTATTGATACCGATCATAGAGGAGATGAATAAAAAAGAACTTCCTGAAAAATAATAGGTTTACAATTTGTCTGGATGTGGTATAATAGAACACAAAAAAAGAAGGAGGATTCCGTTATGGATAAAGGGGTCTGAGATGAATTACGTAGACAATGAGAAGCTGTTAGAGGAAGTAAGAAGATTTAAGGAAACTGGTTGTAAGTCGGAAGCACTAGGCGAAATGCTTTTAATGATAGCTACTAAGTATGCAGAGAAAGGCAGTTTCGCTGGTTATTCATATAAGGAAGACTTTATTTGTGAAGCAGTTTTAACGTGCATAAGATATATGCATAATTTTGATGTAGACAAAGAAGGGGCAAATCCGTTTGCCTATTTTTCTAAGGTCACTCATAATGCATTTTTAAATTTTATCGCTAAACAGAAAAAACATTCCAATATCAAAGACGTATGTTATAAGAACATGGATTTCATTACTCAAGATGTTTGCTTTGATTCAGAATTTCAATACTTCAACGTGTCAGCTATTGATTATCAAGCGATTAGAGGGAAGAAGAAAAAGAAGAAAAGAAAAAGGAGAAAGAAGAAAATGAGCGGAGGAATATCACAAAAAGTCGGTGGTAGATAAATAAAAGGAGATAATTTGTGAAGAGATTAATTGTTACAGATACACATCTAGGACTATATCAGGATTCGGATAGGTGGCTTGATATAGTCTTGCAGTTTTTTAAGGATATAGTTGTGTACTGTCATAAGCATGGGATTGAAGAGATAATCCATTTAGGAGATTTCTTTGATAACCGCAAGAGTCTCAATACAAAGACTCAACATACAGCACATCGAATAGCCAAGTCTCTTGGTGTCAAAAATATTAAAACCAGAATAGTTGTAGGCAACCATGATTGTTACTTCAAAAATCAACTACATCCCACCAGCCTAGAACTTCTAAGCAGATACAAGCATATAGATATTATAGATGAACCTAAGATAATTGATAGTATTTTACTAGTGCCTTGGGGAATAGAGCCACTACAAGAAGCATATAAAATGTCTGTGGATCTAGGTGACGCTAGCCCGAAGTATTGTCTTGGTCATTTTGCTATCAATGGGTTTCACATGAATGATAGTTATGTGTGTAAGTATGGGATTCCATCTATTTCCTTCAAAGATTTTGATTTGGTTTTATCTGGACATTTTCACACTCCCTCTAAAAAAGACAATATAGTATATCTAGGAGCACCTTACGGTCAGACATTCCATGATGTTAACGGAGTAAGAGGTTTCTATATTTTTGATGATGGTGATCTTCAATTTATAGAATATTCCAAAGCTCCTAAGTTTAAGAAGATAAGAACGGATGTTTATAAAGATTTTCTGGATGAGATTGAGGGAAACGTAGTAAGGCTGGTGTTTGACAAGGATTACGGCACTACAGAGAATCAGCAAATTGAAGATGAAGTATTGGAGCGCAAGCCATTTGCTTATTCTATTGACTTCACAAAGATTGAAAGTGAAGAGTTAGAAATAGACGAAGCAAAAGTGGAAAACAGGAAGCAAATGGTTGATGGGTATATAGATATTCAATCGTATCCAGAGAACATACAATTGAGTACTTTAAAGACTTTGTTTTATCAGGTAATGGACGAAGCGGAGAAAAAATGAAGATTAATTGCAAGTCAGTAGGATTTAAAAATTTTCTGTCATTTGGATCAAAGTGGCAAGATATAGAGCTAAAGCAAGGAGTGAATTTTGTTACTGGATGGGATGTTGCCAGAAACAAATCAAACGGTGCTGGTAAGAGTTCTTTTCTTGAGTCCATTATTTTTGCGTTGTTTGGTAAGACAGCAAGAGATATCAAGAAGGAGCAGATAGTAAACTGGAAGAATAAAAAAAATTGTGAGGTTGTGTTTCGCTTCAATGTGAATGATCACAAGTATGAAATATTAAGAGCCATAAAGCCCGATAAACTGGAGATCTACAAAGATGGTTCTTTGATACCTCAAGATGCTCATGTGAAAGACTATCAGAGTATGTTTGAAGAAGATATTTGGGGTCTGGATTTGAAAATGACTACAAGCTTAGTTCACAGCAATGTTAACTCTTCTGCTAATATACTATCCATGAAGAAGCCCGAAAAACGTAAGCTTATGGAGAAGATGTTTGATCTTACAATTTTCTCTAAAATGAATGAGGTATGTAATGAGAAGCTCCGAAACATTCAAAGCAGGACAAGAGAAACAGAGCTTAAAATTCAGTCTCATCTGGAACAGGTTGAGAAAGCCAAACAGATGATAAATCAATTCAAAGAAGAGATAAGAAAGAAAGCCATTATTGAAAAGGAGCTAGCCGAATTACAGATAGAGTTCAAGGAGCTTGTAGAGGAACATCCTAACATAGAAGAAGAACTTGAGGACATCAGTAAACAGATTGACTCAAAAGAAAAGGATTTACTTGAGAAGATCCAGCTAATTGAGAAAAAGGAAACAGAGATAAAGGTCAGGATAGATCATGTTAAGGAAGGACTTGAGGAAGTAGAAAAAATCAATGATATTATTGAAAGCAATAAAGATCTTGAAAGCCGTATCCAGACGATTGAAAACAGGACTGGTACGGTAGATGCTATTGCAGAGTATATAGAAGAGTTAAGAAAGCTAAAAGATAAACTTGTATCTGATAATGAAAAGGATGAGATAAAACTAAGCGAGATAGAAAAAGAAGTCATTGAGCTTAAAGCTGATTTGAAGAATTGTGAAAAGAATCTTGAGCTTCTAAAAGAGGGAGTTTGTCCAGTATGCAAGACAAAGGTAAAAGATCCTAAAGCTCACTATGGAAAAGAGATTGCTTCGATTAAGCGGAAAATAACTGCTAGGGAGAAAAAAGCAAAGCCCATAGACAAAGCTATGGAAGTTGTAGATAAGAAGATAATGGATATTGACGATGAAGTTGATACTCTCCAAAACGCCAAAGAAAATATACTCACGTTGAAAAGTAAGATACAGAATGTATCCAAGAAAGATTCTAAAGACCTGAAAACGGAGCTTGATAAGCATACAGACAATCTTAAAATTTTGGAAGAGAAGAAAGCTGATTTGCGTAAAAGATCATCAGAAGAAACTAGTCATTTATATTATAAAAAAGAAGACTTGACAGAAGAGTTTAAAAAGATTAAGAGTAAAGAGAAACAAGTAGAGGAGATGAAAACTCAAGTCAGGGTTGAGCAAAAAAACATAGATTCATTCAAGAAGATGATCGAAGAGCAAGAAGATCAAATTACAGAGCTTACTGATAAGTCTGGTGCTTTAAGAGACAGTATGAAGAAATACCAGACTCTAAGAGATTATATAGATTCGATTAAAGGACTCTTAAAAGATGAGAAGATTAAACAGCATATGATCTCCAGAATCATGCCATATCTCAATCAGCAAGCCAATTATTACTTGGCAGAGGTTGACTATAGCTTCTATGTCAAGATAGATAAATGGCTGGATATACAGATAAAGGGGCCTGGAATTACTAACGCAACTTATGACTCATTGAGTGGAGGGGAACGTAGAGGAATTGATTTAGCTATACAGCTTGGTTTTCTTGATATTGCCAGAACACAAGCAGGAGTTTTTCCAGATCTCTTGACATTCGATGAGCTTCTTGATAGCAGTATTGATGGACAAGGTATTGGAGAAGTATTGAAAATAGTGAGAGTGAAGCAAAGAGAAACACATGGAAAGTTTTTTATTATATCTCATAGGTCAGAGATTGACAATGAGTTAATTGATAATATGTATCACGTCATAAAAGAAAACGGTTATTCAAGAGTGGAGGTATAAATGGCTAAGAAAAAAGAAGATGAGCTTGATTTTTTTACGAAGCTGAAAAAAAACATAGACAAGAACGTAGAGGGTGTACATGCTTCCGTTATGTCTCAAAGCAAAATTGCTACTGATAGATTTTCCATAAGCACTCCTTGTAAAGATCTAAATAGGATTCTTTCAGGATCATTGAATAAAGGAATCATGTCACGTAACCTTGTAGCAATCGTGGGGCCAGAGCATACTATGAAGTCAAGTTTTATGGTACTTTGCATGGTTAATGCTCAAAAGCAAGGATACAAACCAATCATCATAGATACGGAAGGTGGATGTGACGAAGCTTTCTGTAAGAGATGGGGCTTGGATACAGACAATCTTTTTTATGTCTATACTCCTTGGATTAGCGAAGTAAAGACAATCCTTGCTCAGATTAAAGCTACAGGGGATGAGAAACTAGTTATTGGTCTGGATTCAGTAGGTGGACTGGAAAAGCTCAAGTCATATGAGGATGCCAAGAAGGGAGCACCTAAAGCTGATCAAGGATTACTACAAAAAGAAATTAGAAGTATGTTAAAGCTTTTCCTCAATATCTGTATTAATCAGAATTCTATTGGAATTGCTACTGGACATTATTATGGCAAACCGTCAAAAGTTCCGATGCCAGATCAGATAGGTGGAGGAAAAGCAATGAAGCTATTTCCATCTGTTATCATAAGTCTCAAGAAAGAACCTTTGAGAGATCCACCTTCTTCTAAAGATGGCCCTATAGTCGGAAACAAGATTACTGCTACTACTTTGAAGAATAGATCATATCCACCTTATCAGACATCTACAGTTATGATCGACTATAAGGATGGAGTCCAGCCCTATGCTGGAATTATAGACTTAGGAGTACAAGCGGATCTTGTGGAACTTAAAGGAGCATGGTATTCATATAAAGGTGAAAACATAGGACAAGGATTTTTAAATGCAACAAAAGCACTTGCTGAAAATGAAGATGCTTTTGAAATGTTGTTTAATGACATAGATGCTATGCTTGCAAATACAGGCTATTCAAGTGTTAGCAGAGAAGTACAGCAAGCGGAAGAGCTATTGCAAGAAGCTGACGAAGCAAAGGAGCCTAAGAAGCTTAAAACTGTGAAGGAGGACGAATAATGCCTTATACAAAACAAGAAGACAGAACATCAGAAATGAAAAAGTCAATTGGATCACTATCAAGAGAAATAAAAAATAAAGGTGATTTAAATTATGTAATTTGTCAATTGACAGGGATGCTGATTCTCAAGACTGGTGGTATGGGATATACCAATATCTCAAATTGGATTGATGGTGTACATGGAGCGGAAAGAGAATTGACTAGACGTTTGCTTAATCCTTATGAAGATGAGAAGATTGAGGAAAACGGAGATGTCGAAGCATTTGAGATATTATTGGAGGGGAAATGAGACAAGCAGAATTTCAAAGACTAAAAGACATAGAGGAAGAAAAAGATATGGATAAGCTTGAAGTAGGAGATTTTTTTCTCTATGGTAGAAACGTGATTGCTCAGAAGCAGAGCAAGTCACCTGGAAACCCGATATCCTATTATGAGGTTATCGAAAAAAACGAAACTGGAAGTGTTTTGTATACTCCAGTATTCGACACATTAGAGGAGGATTAATATTATGGACGAACAGCAAGAAGTAAAACAAGGAATCAGTTTGTTTAAAATTGATTATGAAATTCAAGGACAAGATAGTATTTGGTCGGCTGGAATCGTTGCTTACAGTAGCGAAGAAGCTGTCAAATCATTAGCTAAGTTTCTTAGCCAAACTATCAAGGATTTTAAGGGATTCAAGATTGACACTTTGGCTTTCCAAGGTCAGGTTCATCATTTGAGCGAACAAGTAAGAGCCAGAATTGTTGAGGGTTCTCAAGTTGTTACTCAAGAAGATCTTAAAGCCACAAGTAAACCCAAGAAGAAAAGTGTTTTAAAAGATAAGAAATGATTGGGATATTTACCAAATCACCAGATGAGGTATTTTTAAAACACCTTAATCTTCCATTTAAATTACTAGATGTGGGGTCAAATGCCGATAAGATAGATGGTCTTTTTCTTGACTGGGTTCCCCCAAGTTTAGAAAAAGACTTTATCTATCAGGCACAATTGGTGGAGGATAATATTAAGAAAATGCCTATAGTCATTTTCGATAGGCATTTTTCTGTCACCTATCAGGAAGCGTCTTATATGAAGAAGTATAAGACTCATCTATTTGAACCAGCACTAGTAACTGGTAGATCGGAATTCGTTTATCTTCCCGAATGGACTTCTTATTATTCAGTTCTGGATAATGATGAAAGAGAGTATAAAGTTCTTGACATTTCTAAGAATTTAGAGTATAGAATAAAATCATTTGAGAAATGGTATAGAGACTATGCAAGGATTTTTCCAGACAAGAAGGTAGCATACTATACTAGGACTTTGACCGATTTTAAGAAAGAAGAATATAAGAAGAATAATTTGATTCTGTTAGATGGTAAACCGTTGCCTGATTATACATGCTCTGATTTTACTGTAATTATAGGATCTAAAAATGCCTATGACATTGGGTACTTTGATCCTGTATACTTCATTGCTATGAATCAGGGATGTCTTCCTTTACTACCAGAAGAGCATAGATTTTTTCATTCCGTCTTTAGACATTTACTTGTCAAAGATTTAGAGGAGATGGATTATTATGTTAGCTTGTACGATAAAGCCAGATCAGTAATTATAGAAGACATATTTGATAGAATAAAAAGACTCATGCCAGAGTTTACAGTCGAATATGCTTCTGATATCATAAGGAAGTGTTATGAATAATGTAGAGTTGGAGAAGCTAAAAGAAGATATCATAAAATATCTAGACAATGAAGGTCTTGCAGAAGAAGTGGGTCTTATGAAAGATGATAAATTAAATCAACTTAAAAAAGAATTAGAGAAGCTAAAAGACAAAGAACTAAAATCCAATAGAGATCAATACCAAAAAAAATTACTAGAAAAGAAATTACAATTTCAAGTCACTACTCACAAAGATCTAGGTATTAAGAAAGAGACAAGATCTAGATCCCAGTCGGTGAGTTCAGAATCCAGAAAGCCCAAAGTTCCTATTCTTAAATCAGCAAAAAGACTTACTCCAGATCAAGCGGAGGACAACGGAACTATTATAGTAAAGCATAGAAGAATTGTAGTGCCTTCTAATAGAAAGCCTAGAATTCTTGTAGTGGCAGATGTCAAGAACTGGGCTTGGTGGTTGAAAGGAGAATATCTAATAAAGTATCTATCGGATGAGTATGATATAGAACTTGTTTGTGTACTGGGGCCTGGGTGTATAAATCAATGGCAGATTAATCCGAATAAGTATGATCTTTACTTTACTTTTGGTTACTCTTACATAGATGCATTTTACAGCGTACCTAAGTATAAGAAGTCTACAGGTGTCACCGCTCATAGATCTAGGAATGTTATATTCCCTAAGATGAAACAGGCTGGACATCTACATGCCAATAGTATGATGCTTCATAAAGAACTAATGGACATGGGCTTTGAGAGAGTTTACTACTTGCCTAACGGAGTGAACGAAAGACTTTTCAGACCTGTCAAAAAAATACCCAATACCAGAAAGAAGATTGTAGTCGGTCATGTAGGCAAAGAGTGTCCAGCAAAAGGACAAAGAGAAATCATCTATCCAGCTATTCAAGCGGCTGGAGCGCAACGTGTAACGAATGTGGTTACATGGAAGGAAAAGATTCCTCACAATGAGATGTATAAGATCTACCAAGAGATGGATGTTTTTGTGGTAGCTTCACTAGAAGATGGCACTCCTAATCCTGCTCTGGAAGCGGCTTCATGTGGTAGACCGATTATCTCTAACAAGATCGGAAATATGCCAGAGTTTATCAAGGATGGATGGAATGGGTTTCTGGTAGGACGTAATATAGCGGAGTATGTGGAGAAGATAAAATGGCTACAGAATAACAGAGACAAATTAATCAAGATGGGTCAAAGAGCAAGGGAGACTGTAGAAGAGGGATGGACATGGAAGATCCAAGCAGAAAATTACAGGAATATGTTTAGAGACATTTTTGTTAAGGAGGACGAAAAATGAAACCAGGAAAATTTGAGATTAAAAAGGATTCAAAAGGGGAGTTTAGATTTAATCTAAAGGCTTCTAATGGTAAGGTTATAGCCACTTCCGAAGGATACAAAACAAAAAAAGGATGTATCAATGGGATTTATTCTGTCATGGATCATGCAGAAATATCTCCAATTGTTTATGAAGGAAAAGAGATAGGATGAAATTCACTTACATGAAAACTCCGTTAAGGAAGTATACCTTTGAGAATAGGCGTATCAAGGAATGGGTAGAGCTTCATGCAGGGGGTAAAGTACTTAACCTCTTCGCTGGTAGAACTTTGCTCAATTGCCATGAAGTCAGAAATGATCTACGTGAAGAAATGCCAGCGGATTATCATATGGACGCTCTTGATTTTGTGAAGCATTGGCAGGGAGATTCCTTTGATACTGTTATATTAGATCCTCCATATGCTTACAGGAAGTCAATGGAGATGTATGAGGGAGCGATATCAAGTCCGTTCAATCAGATCAAGAACCATATACCGAATATACTAGTCATGGAAGGGATAGTGATTACTTTCGGATATCACTCTAACGTCATGGGAGAGAAGAGAGGATTTGAGCAGGAGCACCTTTTAATAATGTCTCATGGAGGAGCTATCCATGATACTCTAGCTATCATAGAAAGAAGAGTAAGAGACAGAGCCAAGGAGTACTTTGATATATAATGGTTGAGAGATGGACACAAGAAATGGAAAACCCTAGCTATAGACAAGAAAAGAATTTTCTATGGATACTTGCTGGTAATTGGAGAGAATTCGATCACTACAGAAGACTGTTTAGTGGACTTGGATTTGAGCCTATTTATTTGAGTCATATAGATAAGATTCGTGGTGTACGTGAAGGTAAGTTTATTCGTGTAGGAACATGGTATGATAGACGTACAAGGGAGTTGGATGAGATTTTGGAAGTTTTAAGAATATCTGAATTTGAGGAAATCAGACATGAGGTTATAGAAAGAGAAGAGGAAGAAAGAAGAGAATACTATATGAGACAACATGAGATTCTCTACCATGAAGATGTCAAGCCTATAGCTGTGGCTAAAGGTGAATGGAAAATTTGGGGTCAAGAACCATTATACAAAGAGGAATTTATAACAAGGGAGGAAATGACTATATGAAAGCTGTGATACTTGGAAATACTAAATTGAATTATTCATGGTTTGTGAAGACCTATAGACAGGGGCTTCAAAGGAACGGAGTAGAGGTACATGAAATTGATTATAAGACAACCGCACTAGCCAATATCAAACAGATCCTTCTACAGCTTAAAGCAGATATGGTTTTTACTCACTTGACTTTTCATGCTCACGTAAACCCAGTAGAATCAGTACTCCAGATGTACAGGGATGTTCATAAACAAGTGGGAACCATCTTCTGTCATACATGCAATGATGCAAGGACACATGATAGATATATGGGTAGCGTTGAGGGTGCTTATCAAGTGGCATTTGTCGGCACTCATGCTCTTGCCGCAAACTGCCAGAAAGCGTGGGATATTCCATGTCACTATACTCCTTACTCTTCTCTTTGCTACAATACAATGGCATTGCCAGTTCCAGAGCTATCCTTTACAGAGCCAGTATTTACAGGTTCTCCCAATGCACACCGTACAGGATGGGCTGATAACAGAGCACAATTCATAGAAGATCTTATGAAGGTAATGCCTATAAGAATATTCAAAACACAATCTGCAAGTGATTTAAGAAAACGGAGCCATGAGCTTTCTGCTTCTGCCAAGTGTATATTGGGTCTATGTGTTGGATATGAGATTGATGGATACATAGATGTCAGACCATTTCAGTATCTAGGTAGCGGAGCGTGTATGATTATGAGGAAGTACCCGAATACGGAAGACATCATTCCAGATGATCTCTATATGCCTATATACGGATACGGAGAAGAGGATGTCAACCAAGTTTATTATCATTGGCAAATGATTCAGAGAACAGATACAATGGAAATGAGACAAAGAGCAATGGACTACATTCAACAAAATCATTCCTGTGAAGTCAGGATTGCAGAGGTTTTAGAGCATATTAAAGATCTTTAGGGAGGGGTGAGGAGAATGGATGAAATAGAAAAACAAATAGATAAGTCATTTGAAAAATTTAACGAAGCTCCAGCGAAAACAGAGGATTTGAAAATTCCCAAGTACAAGTATATTAATCCAGATGGAAATGTTTTGTTTGAGTATGCTTTTATTGAGGATGTGCCAGAGGAATATGCAGAAGAGTTTCGTCATTGGATGACTGGTCAAACGTGTCCAGTTGTTGATGAAGGTAAGTTTGCTGTTTATGCCTATGACCTTGAGCGTTGGCTTAGATGGAAACTTGGCAAAACCAATATACTAATATTTGACTAAGGAGGAGTTATGAAAAATGTGGTTATTTTACAAAAAGTGGATGGACAAATCTATTGTCAGCAAGTAACAAAAGAAGGTCTGGAGTATATGGAAACAATGGCACAAGAGGGATTAGATAATGGATATTGGGAAGAAGGAGGAACCATTACTTTAGATGAGTTAGAAGAAATTTTAGATAGGGAGGTTTAATCATGGATAGAAAAGATGTGTATGCAATAATTGATTCAGAAAGAGATTACCAAGAAACGGAATGGCCCCGAAGCACAGCCCTTCCTGTTCCAGGGGAAGTAATTCTCATGGAAGATTATATAAGACAGTTTAAACAGGAATATCAGAAAGATGACGATGCTCCTAACGAAAGCGCACCATTAGCGGCTTTACACACGTTAAGAAAAATTGTAGCTATCGGAGTCAGAGCACTTGAAAATGTTCATCTAGACAAAAGTGATTTGATCAGAAAGAAATATCGTGGTGGATCTGCAATGTAATGAAGAAAATAGCACTCATATCAGATGTGAAGGGTTGGGGAGGATGGGTACGTGCTGAATATATCAAGAAGTATCTTTCAGATGAGTTCGTTTTCCATATATTTGATGCGGAGGGTTTCAATAACTGGGAGAGGAATACTGATAGAAGTATATTCCATATAGACGAAGCCATTAAGTACTCCAAACATCACGGCAAATATATAGGGTTTGATAAGTTCAAAGAGTTTGCCTTGAGAAGAAAACCCACACGTCATTATGATCTGTATTATTTTCTATTTCACACCATGCTTGTAAAACAAAGCGTGAAGCGGCTTCTGGATAATGAGAAGGTAATGACTATCGTAACTGGCTTTCCTACATTGAAGAATATTTTTTATGCTAGGGATTTCAATAGAGAAAAAGCAAAGAAGAATTTTCTGTCATTGGCTAATAGGTGTAGTGCTGTAGGTGCTAATAATTATAAGTCATTGGATGATCTAAAAGATATCTATGATCCACAAAAAACTTTCTATGCACCAAGGGGAGTAGATCCAGAAATATTCTATCCAATGACAACGGATTTCAAGCGCAAAGAGGATGAATGGAAATTTACTATAGCATATGTAGGAAAGCCAGTTCCAGAAAAGGGATTGGTTGAATTTATTCGACCAGCATGTGAGCAAGCAGGAGTCAGTATAATTATCAATGATAGGAATTATGAAAATGCTCTGAGTCCACAAGAAATGAATGAGTTCTATAACCAAGCTGATGCATACGTTGTAGCGTCTACCATTGACGGTACTCCTAATCCTGCTCTGGAAGCGGCTTCATGTGGAAAGCCTGTTATAGCAAATGAGATAGGTAATATGCCAGAGTTTATCAAGGACGGTAAAAATGGTTTTCTTCTTAAAGGAGACATGAAGGTAGAACGCTATGCTCAAAAGTTAAGATGGATGAAAGTCAATCAGAAGAGAACATTTGAGATGGGTCAGAACGCAAGGGAAACAATAGAGAAGAAATGGACATGGGAGAAGGTAGTCAATCAGCATGAGCGAGAGGTATTCAGGAGATTATTATGAAAATAGATTCTAAATGGGTAGATACTTTTTTAAAACAACACGAAGAAGATATGGATAGAAAGTATGGATCATTTGGAAGAGATACATATGCATTTCATATATGTCCAGTACTGAAAATGCTAATGCTGAGAACATTTTTCTATGAGATACTTTTTGATATCGGATCTGAGAACCATCTTCAAATGAATGAGATAAGAAGTATTTTAGATAGAGTTTTATTTACTAATCAGAATATTATCAGAGCTTTTAAAAAACACTCTGGTAGTAACGCTCCTGTATTTCCAAATTACTTTGAGAAGATACCGATTGAAGTAAGAAGTAAATGTATGGAGGAGTCAGAGCTATATATAAAGTCTAGGGAAATAAGGATTTTCAGCGAGTGTGATATAAGACCGTATTATGTAAAGATATTAAATATACTAGGTCGCATGAATGATTTACCAGAAGAAGAGATATTTAGCAGGATGGTAGAACATGCAGAATACGGAGTTTATTTAGGTTTTCTGTTAAGTTTAGAGACTGATACAATAGAAGAGGATATATTATATCCGAATGACAATGAAAGAAAAAAGCTTGAACAGGTTCAAAGAAATTTTAGACTAGGTATTGAAAAGAGAGCAGTTGAGATAGCTAAACATTTCAATGCTAAACTACCAGAAGACAGTTTTATAGAATTATGAGAAAATTTGTAATCATAGCACAACCAAGGACTGGCACAAGTATGCTAGTCAATGCTCTCAATACCTTATCAGACTTTGATGTATATGGAGAGTTGTTTGTCAGAGTACAAGGTATGTATGGTATAGAGCATCCTCAAGAAGTACAGGATCAAATGATAAAGAGATTTATCAGGCATAGTTATGATTTGTCTGGTAAGAAGAATGTCGAAGATTTTCTGAATTGGATATATCATAAGCATAGATTGAATGTAGGGTTTAAATTATTGGCTCCTCATTTGAAAAGGGATGAGGGTCAAGATATAATTAATTATATCCAGAGTAAGGACATTTACAAAATACTTCTGTATAGAGAGAATAAACTGAAACAGGTCATATCAGCCAGAACGAATAAACAGGAAGACAAGGTTCATATCGAAAGCCCTACTTTTGTAATGACAAGGGTAAAGTATCTCATAAGAGAACAAAAGGAATTAGAGAAAACATTTGCCAATGGTAAGTTCATAAAGAAGTCATATGAATCATTGACAAGTGAGAGGGATGTCAAGAGATTGGATATGAATTGGCTATGGGATTTTTTCGGATACAAATGGAGCAATACCTGTAAAGCCAAGCTGGATGTGCCTTTACGGAAATACAGACCTAGCAGTATAAAAGACAATGTAAGCAATTTCGGAACGCTTGCATCTCATATAAAAAACAAGGAACCTCAATTTTTGAAATGGATAACGTAAACCTTGAATTGACTAGAGAATTGCTTGAGAAGAACAAAGACAGGAAGACGTTTCAGGCTATTATGAATCGTAACAAGGAAGCCTTTGAAATGTTTTGTCCTTGGGTAGTAGAGCCTTTCCTTGATATCGGATGCAGGGAAGGTATGTTCCTAAGACTCATAGGTGACTGTAAAGCCTACGGAGTAGACATCTCAGAAGAAGCAATAAGCTTTGTAGACAATGGTATTGTAGCGGAAGCAGAAGCATTGCCTTTTCCTGATGAGTCATTTATGACAGTAGGGGCTTTCCATGTTATAGAGCATTGCAGGAATACAGAGAAAGCGATAAGAGAGATCCATAGAGTTTTAAAGACTGGTGGACATGCCTTAATAGAAATCCCTCTCCAGAAGAAAGAACCAGTTCCTACCAAGTGGGGTCATTGGTATTGCTTTGAAACGGAACAGGAAATCCTAAATAGCTTCAATTTCCTATTCAAGAAAATAGAGGTTTTTAAGAAACCCGATAAGCCTTGGAGAAGGATAGTATTTAAAAAGAGGTAAAAATGGAACCAGTAAAAAGAGATGATATAAAAGTAAGAAAAACAGCTAGAGGAAGAAATATTTTAAATGAATGGTATGATATTGGAGTTAGACAGTTCAAAATAGTTTTAAAGCATGGGTTAGATAAAAATATGAAATATCTAGATATAGGATGTGGTGATTTAAGAGGTGGAATACATATTATTAAGAATATAGAAAATGGGAATTACTATGGTGTAGAAGTTCCAAAAAGAGGATATAACCAAAATGCAGTTCTTAGAAATTGTGGTCTATCACATAAAACTATAAACATGAGATATAATCGAGATTTCGATTTTGAACAAATTATTTATGATAGGATAATGGCATGGTCTGTGTTTACTCATCTTACAGATGAACAGATAATAGATTGTATAGAGAAAACATCTAGAGTAATGGGTAGTAAAACAAAATTTCTGGCTACAAGGAGAATAGCAAGCAAAGTTAAATATGGAAAGGTTCATGGAAAAAATTTTACTTATCCAATATCTTTTTTTGAAGACGTTGCGAGAGATTATTGTCTATCTGTTACTCATATAAAAGATAAAATGTGTCAAGCTAATCAAAGTCTATTGATATTTGAAAAAAAGGAGTAGAGAATGATACAGAAATGGAAAACAGATCCAGTTCTTAGAAATTGTCCTAGAGAAGATGTAGGACACCAGAAGAAGAAGTTAATGAACTATCCAGATGTATATGTAGAGGAGTTCCTAAATCAAGATCCTATAAGAGACTGGGAAAGTATAAACAGATGTAGATATTTATGGAATTGGTGCATGACTAGTCTCTATGACCGCTGGCCCCATGAGACTCCCAAGACATGGAAGATATTGGATTGCGGAACAAAGGACGGTCAGTTCCCTCAATGGTTGAGGGAGAACGAACATGAACAGGCAATGGGTATAGAGATATCGGAGCCATATGTTGACTATGCCAAAGGCAAAGGCAGACCAGTAGTATACGGAGACATGTGTAATATGGACGTTAGCTGGACGGACAATTTTGATTTTGTCTTTGCTCATCATGTACTGGGATTGACTCCTGATTATAAGAAAGCACTTGAAGAGATGTACAGAGTCACTAACAATTATATGGTAGCTCTTAATCAGGTTCCAGGCAATCCTCAGAAACACTACAGCTACATAGGTTCTCCAGATATCTTTAAACAGTTCGTAGAGGACAATCCTTGTGAAGTAATTCACAATGACTACTTGGATACAGGTTTTAAAAATGAATGGGTAATATTTGTGAGGAAGGAGAAGTAATGCATGATACGAGCAATTCAACTACAGAACAAAAGAGTGGGGAGCACATTCCTACAGAAAGCAATTGACTCTCATCCAGAGATAGCAGGGATTGATGAGATATTCGTGAACATGGCTAAGAAGCCTGGAATGAAGAAGTCTGGTTTCACTCCATATGTCAGAAGTGATTACTACGGCAACGCTGGATCATATCTTCGTAAAGTCATATATGATAGGTATCCAGACAAGCATACCATTTTCAAGATCATGTATAATCAGATCCTTCACCACCAAGGACTCATTGATATCATTAAAGGTAGGAAGATGCCTGTTATTCATTTGATGAGAAGGAACCTAGTCAAACAGGTTATTTCTGGTCACAATGCCGCTACCACTATGCATGATCCTATTTCAATAACTCCGCAAAGCCTACTCTATCATGTAGAGTTTGCCGATAAGCGAAACAAGCAATGGCAGGATCAGTTCAAGGATCATAAGAAGCTGGAGCTTTACTATCCAGATATTATAGGTGAGATAAAAGGTGAGTTTACATTTGTGGAGAAACGTGCTAATATGGCTATATGTGAATTTTTCGGTGTAGAGAATATTCCTATGTATACGGACACAAAGAAGAAGAACAAAAACGATATATGGGTTTATCTACCTAACAGAGAAGCAATCGAAAAAGAGTTTAAAGGAACCAAGTACGAATGGATGCTAAAGGAGTAAAATATTTTTTAATGTTCATGGGATATCCACGCTCTGGACACACGCTGGTAGCGTCTATGCTTAACGCTCATCCTAATGTGGTATGTAGTAATCAGCAATTTATACTACCTAAAATGGATCTTGATAGAATATTAAATTCTATTCAAGTAGGAACTCATAGAAGCCAATGGAATCCAAATGCTTATATAGAGCCATTGCCTAAAAAAGAGATCACAGTCATAGGAGACAAGACAGGACATAGGACGGTTGAGCATCTAATATCTACACCAGAAGATCTAGAGAAATTCAAGGAGATAATTCCTTGGTCTATTAAGTGGATTCATGTTGTCAGAAATCCTTACGATTGTTTATCCACATGGACGAAGAAGAACTTTGAGAACAGGAAAGCAAGAGTACCAAGGGTAACTCAGGAAATGGAGTTTAATACCGTCTTCCAGAAATATAAGGAATTGAATGAGAAGATAGCAGAACTCAAGAAGACAGAAGATGTACTATATATAGCCCATGAGAGGGTGATTCGGTTTATAGATAGATCATTGGATGAGTTATGCAAGTTTCTGGAGATAGAGAAATACGATGATTGGAGAAAAGCAGTTATTCAAAAGAAATGGAAGGAGCCACGAATGACTAGAAGAAATATTCAATGGACTCCACCTATGAGAGCACAAGTAGCAAAGCTTACCAAACAATATCCTTGGTTGAATAGCTATGATTTCGGAGGAGGATGAGGAGGAAGAAGACGATGAACTCTGGAAGAGTTAGAACAGATACCGAAAGATTAAATTGGCTAGAGGAGCATGAAGCATATGCTCTTGTCAATGACGATAATGGTCATTGGGCTTGTGTATGTGACGGTATTCAAAATGTTCCTATGGACGATAAAGCTTGTGATATACAGACTTCATTCTTTATCGAAAAAGACAGGTGGAAAGGAAGTATAAGAGAAGCAATTGACTATGTAATAGAACACTATGAAATATATGAAGAGGAGATATGACAAAAATTGAAAAGTTGTGGGGATGGGAATTGTGGATTGCTAATAACGAATTGTATTGTGGTAAGAAGATTTTCAGTAACGGAAAATGGAGCAGTAAAGGAAATTTTCACTACCATCCTATCAAGGATGAGACATTCTATATATTAGAAGGTAAACTGCAATTAGACGTAGGACTGGAAAATGGCTGGATAAACTCCAATATACTTAGCGAAGGAGAAAGCCTAAGATTAAAGCCTAGCATCAAACATAGGTTTAGAGCATTAGAAGGTGACTGTACATTTATAGAGTTTTCTACTACTCATATGGAGGAAGATTCTATCAGGTGTTATTTCGATGAGGAGAAGAAAAAATGGATAGACGTAAAATCTTAATTACTGGAGGAGCAGGATATATAGGAACGGAGCTACAGAAGTACTTGACCGCTGATTGGTTTAACTATGATGTAGACATTTGCGATTTCAATCAGAAGTTGCCTTTAGCGGAACAGTTAGAAGCAAAGCACATTGAGCCGTATGATGGAATAGTGCATCTGGCGGCACTCAGCGGAATCATTCCATGTCAGCAATTTCCAGAGCAAGCAAAGAGGAGAAATTTGCTTACAGCCGCAAACGTCTTTCAAGAAGCCGCTAGGTTTAAAATCCCTTGTATCTTTACTTCTTCTCAAGCCGCTAAGAATCCAGCCACAAGCTCATATGCCATGCAGAAGAGAACATGTGAGCTAATGGCAGAGCAGTTTAACGCTAAAGGAGCTACGATAACTGTATTTAGAATGACTAACGTATACGGAGGAGAAGAGTATATAGAGCGTAAGAATACAGTCATTAAACAATTCGTCACGGCATTTGAGGAGGGTAGACCTCTACAGATTGACGGAAGCGGTTTACAGCAAAGAGACTTCCTACATGTAGACGATGTATGTATTTATATTGAACGTGCTTTAAATCATTTTGTCGATGAGCCGATAGACATTGGAACTGGAGTGGGAACTTCTATCAATGACATAGCTAGTTATTTCAAAGGCTATCCTGTAGAGCATGTAGTGGAGAGTCGAACTGTAGGAGTAGAAAGCTCAATAGCAGATCCAAGCAGAGCCATTGCAGAATACGGACACAAAGCAGTACCAAAGATGGGAGAGTATATAAGTCAGCAAATTCATCTCATCAAAGGTGGATAGTATGTATGATGATCTACTGGGTAAAAGAAAAAAGGGAAGAGTAAAACTAAAAAGAATCAAGTGGGATTTTTCTAAATACGAAGACAAGCCTTATTGCTATAATTGTGGATCTATTGATGACCTAGTTGTTGTGAGGGATCAATTGAAAGGTGATTGCATGGAGAAAGATATGAAGTGTAAGTATTGTGGATGCACTTGGAGAGAAGTCTGGAATAAAGACATAGAGCTTGAGCTAAAGGAATTACTTATCGCTCAAGTTGTATAGGAGGACTTATGGGATGGGGCTATGGAATAAATTCAGAGGGAAGAGAAGTCGGCTATAGCATAGATGCTACATGTGATCATAAGGATTGTAGTAAAGAGATAGACAGAGGATTGGCTTATGTTTGCGGAGACATGCATGACGGAGGAGAGTATGGTTGTGGTAAATATTTCTGTTATGATCATTTAACAGTTACCAAGTTAGGACAATTGTGCAAAGAGTGTGCTGATAAAAATAATACTTAATATGTTTACAGGCAAAAATTAACTAGTCAAACAAAATCTTCATGGTATCCAGAGAAGGAACGTGGAGCGAATACAAGAGGACTGTTTTGGGTATCAGAATGATATTTGTGAGGAGGATTTATGAACATAGGTGATCTCTATCCAAAAACAGTAACAGTCAGGTTATCAGAATTTACTAGTGATTTTATTGAAGAACAGGCTGAGATTCATAATATGAAGCCATCAACATTCTGTAGAACTTTTATGGAGAACTTATCTAGATTTCCTAAGAAGAATGGAGATAAAAATGCGGTAGATTATATTCTATCTAAAGGGTTTGATAAAGCGGCTCTGGAAAATGAAATACACCAGACCAAACCACTTCCTTCTATCTTTGAGAAAAAAGAGGAGAAGAAGAAGGAAACAAGAACAAGAAAAATAAAAAATTCTAGTGTCGTTCATCATATGCATCTGCCAGATGGTAGTGAAGTACTAACTCATAATCTCAGAGCCTTTATGAGAGATTGGTGTAAAGAAAATAGTATAGTAGATTGGGAGAGTATATTTGAATCAGCTAAAACAGGGTTTAAGAGTAGGACGGTAACTAAAATCCAAAGAGCTTTCAGAAGTAGATATCCTTACATAGAGCGTAAACTGGTAAAGGATGCTAAAGGAGAATTTAGAAGTTTCAAGAAAGGACAGACATCACATGCCAGAGTTGTTGATCTAGAGGAATATGAAAAAAAGTTGAAAGCTCCTAAGAAGATAAGGATTCCTAAGAAGATAAAGATAGGTCTGAAAAAACCTGTAGATGAAAATACATGTCCAGATTGTGGAGGAGAGTTGGTATTAAGAGAAGGGCCATATGGGGAGTTCTATGGATGTAGTAATTATATCAATCCTAAATTTAAATGTGAGTTTAAAAAATCTTTAGAAATTGATAATGATAAAGTTATGGATGCTCTTGAAGGAGAAGAAGAAGAAACTCCGAAATCGGAAGAGCCGAAACAAGATTTATGGCTTGAGAATGGCAATTGTTTCTTAGGAATTGTGGGTGTATGATGAAGATAATTCAAATAGAAGCGACTACACTCCCCGATAGCTGGTTCCAACTAGTTTATAATGCCTTGGAGTATGGTAGGAACTTTAAAATTGATTCTGGTTCATTTGAGGGTCATTCACGCAAAGAGTTTGATTTTATTATAAGTCATATCAAAAGACCATTTGAAAGAGATAGAGATGGTTTGCCTTTAATTCCAGAAATACCTGAAAGCGTAAAAATTCCTGCTCCTACCGACAAGGACTATCTTGTACAATATATACCGTACATTATGGGAGCTTTGACACCTGAATTACTAGGAGATGGTGTTGATTGGGAACCGAAAAAAAATGAGAGCTACACATACGGACAAAGAATGACGGAGGAAACAGTAGAGGATTCTCTGTATAAAGCTTTCATGGAAGACATAGCTCACTTGATATTTAAGGATCATAGAGGAGTGCCACAACTTGAAGGAGTAGTATTTGACGCTGAAAAGATCTTGAATCAGATAGAGCTAATTTGCTGGACGTACAAAAATCAAGGACATAGAAATAATCAACTAGTCATTCAAATAGCCAAGCCTACAGACTTAATGCTTCTTGATCCTCCCTGTTTACGGCATATCGACACACGTATACAGGACGGAGCTTTACATTTCTTTCCTTATTTTAGATCATGGGATTTATGGTCTGGATATCCTGCTAATCTCGCTGGTATCAGCGTTCTACAGGAATTCATGGCAAACAAAATCGGAGTAGAACAAGGTGAAATGATTTGTACTTCAAAAGGACTTCACTTGTATGATTATAGTGTTGACTTTGCTAAGATGAGATGTATGTTTTGATATTGTCAAGGGTTCTTTCTTTCTCTTCTTCTGCCATTGCTCTATTTTCTTCCATGTCCTGTAGAAGTATTTCCTTGATATCTTGATACTCAAAAAATTTTAACTTCCCATTTAGTTCCTCTCTGCTATCTACTATCAATACTGGGTTTATATGGTATCCAGATTTGTCTATGGTGTTTTGGCATGACTTGTCAAAGATAGAAGGTGTTCCGTATGATAGAGCTTCATAGAATCTGTTGCCTAGTTGACTATAGTGTATATGAGTAGCTTCGTCTTCTATGTAGAATGAGAATCTATAGTCATATAGTGTATTACCAGTTCCCCACCAGTTCAACCTTGGCATCCATAGAGCATAGATTCCTGCTCTCTCAAACTTCTCAATGTTTTTCTTGGAAGTGGATACTGGGAAGTCGATATCGAAATATTTCTTGAAATATGGAACTCTGCCAGTCCTGAAAGCTCCAAAGTAGATAAGATTATACTGGTGCTCTGGAGCATCAAAGAATAGACCAGCTTTGTTTTTCCTCTTAGGTAATGACTCATATATTATGCAATTGAGATTTACTACATGCCATTCCTTGACATTCTTCTGGACAACCTTAGACGCTTCTGACTGGTGATTTGCAATGCATGTAAACTTGTAGCCGTAGTCTCTGCATAAAGCCCATAGAGCATGGGGTTCTCCTAAGTAGTAGTCATTCACTAAGTAGTAAAGATCTGCTTTAGGAGAGTTTTCTACTATGAATCTGACAAAGTGATTTGCTTTCGCATATGCAGAAGCATGGACGAAAAGTATCTTATCGTAAACCTTGTCTCTTAGTGGCTCTAGGTGCTTTGGTAGTGTTACCAGATCCGCATTGAACATGTCTTTCAGGATAAGGCTATTTCGTAAATGTAGATTAAATGCGTTCTTGGGTATCTCCGCATTGTGGCTGTCGATTATCAGTACATTCATTACATTACCTGTCTTACAAAGTATTCCTCAACCGTGACACGTTTAGGTTGACATTCTTTGACTACCTTCCAGTTCATCTCATTGAGGTATACTGGGAATTCCTTATTATGTTTCCAAGTTCCAGGTGGTCGGTAAATGATGAGTAGTTCTTCTGATTTATCCCAGTAGATTTCTACCCATTGCATAGGAGAGACACGTACAAAGAAATGACCTTTTGTTCCAGTATAACAGCTACCACAATAATCCATAGGTTTAGCCTTGTCTGGATCTATAGCCGCCCATCTTGCCTTATTGGTTTTGTTTGTGCTCCAGAATAGTAATCCAAATACTCCACCGATAATAAGAAATCCCACAATCATAATGATTATTTCTCTAGCTGTCAGTTCCATAGAAAATTTCTCCTCTCATCCATTTACCTAGCAATTCAGAGAAGTAGCAATAGTCTCCGTCACGCTTGGTTAGATCCGTAACTACTTCAATTGTCAAGTGGTCTGTCTTTAGGAATTTACGGAAGTATTTTATTTTTTTGCGACACTTCTTGCTCAACTTCACATATTGCTCTCGGAAGAAAACGTGCATACCGTTAGCACACCGCATTTCCTTATCGAACCAGATCCTATTCAGTACATACTCAATCCATTTAAGCCCCTGCCATATGGCTCTAGGTTGCTTCTTACGTCCATTTTTCGTGTAGTCATAAATCACCACACGGTATCCTAAAGCAAGGTGCATAAGGAAGTCATAGTCCAGATCCATTAGGACATCTTCTGTTTGCTTCTGCTCCATCTTGGTAGACTGAATACGGATGACGTTGATATCAGAGAAGTAATACTTCTCCAATGCTTCCAGTCCATTTGTTAGATTTAAATAATGTTTTGAGTCTTGTATCATGGTAGATATTGCTTTCTGAATTGGTTAGTGTTAATTGCTCTGCGAATCCAGCGTACATGATAGATTGCTTTATCCTCCCTCCAGAATGTTCCTCCTCTGGTATCATCTACAGGAATATCATAGTAATACCAGTTTCCATCTAAAGGGTTAAGGATCTTGTAGACAAGCTTTCCATCAAAGAATCTATCAAACAAAGAGATTGCATTATCCTTGACCATTGCGCTAATGTCTTTTGTAAGTATAGTCATATCACATTCCTATCCTAAAGTTTTTTCTTATTTTGTCTATATCATCTCTATGCACAATTCCCAGTTTTGAGATCCTGTCTGCCAGCACTACGTTTACAGCCGCTCCAAGATTCAAGCAATGCTTACTGACAATGACTAGGAACCTCTGGCAATGCCGCAACATGACTTGTGGTATACTTCCATCCTCTGGCCCGAAAACATATACAGCGTTCTCTGGATGCTGGAAGTATGTCAATGGCTCTGCATTTTCACGCTT
>WOR8_10000978_pt1 | contig 47233 bp, 38 predicted proteins | sample DeeMarSeWOR38_10_FD_19890 | JGI IMG/M metagenome (IMG submission 19890)
CACATAGAGGCGCGCCACAATGTTGATATGTAATTCCGGCTTTTCTTCCACATTTAAAAGATAATCCCCGCTTGTCTCGACACTGCCGAATCTGAAAGGGGTTATGATCTCTTTGGTCACCACGGTTAATTTGGAATGTTCAAATTTTAAATTGAATTCGTAGATTTCTTTAAAATTTGCCTTTGTCAGAATATCTCCGTTCATCATCAAAAAAGGTTCGGTTAATTCGTTTTCCAGCAAAGAAAGCGGACCGACGGTACCAAGCTGCTGCTCCTCAAGGCTGAATTTCAATCCGACCCCGTACTGGCTTCCGTTACCGAGAAAGGATTCGACATATTTCGACCGGTAATTGGTGGCGACAATTATTTGATCAAAACCATATTTTTTAAGATTTTCTATCTGGACTTCAATAATAGCTTTTTCACCTATGGGGAGCAGTGGTTTTGGAATTACTTCAGTAAACGGTTTTAACCGTGTGCCCAGTCCCCCGGCCAGAATGATCGCTTTCATATTCCCCGCCTTTTTACAAATACGATTTGGTTAAATCGATTGAATTATTCAGCCATTCAAGAAATGATTACAACAGTTTTATCATTCCCGGTAAAACAAATAGTTGATATCATCGAGTGTAAAACTTTTGAAACCCAATGTGCATAATGAAGTCACAATCCGCCTGGTATCAGCAATCGATTTGTCCTTAATTGAGTTGTGATGAAACTCAATATAAATCTGTTTATACGCTGCAAGATCTTCATTCTTGATATGCGAAAACAAATCATATTCTGCGCCTTCAATATCGAGTTTAATCAAATCGATCTGAACATGGTCGATCTTATCAGGTATTTCTTTAAGCGTTATCGACTTCACCATGTACGAGATGGTCTCATCCTGCATAAAATTGACATGTTCTGCCAGCAGTGAACCGCTTTCGCGGTTTGCTATCTCGTAAAAAAGTAATTCTCCGCTTTTCGAACTGACCGCATTCTGCAAATATATGAATTTCCCTCCCGAGCTTGACTGCAGCTGCCGCAAGGGCTGCCTGTGTTTTTCCGTTGGATCGATGCCGTAAGCTGTAACACCGAATTTCTCAATCATATGGCGTGAGAAATCCGCTTCAAAACCGCAGCCAACATCGACAATTATGCTTTCTTTGTGTATCCCGCTGCAATAAATAAAATTCGGCGGATGATAAGAGATGCCCAATCTGCGTGCACCCGGTTTTCTGAGCAGCATCTTTATATCGCGGACAAAACTATCGGGGTATTTAAAATACAGCTTGATTTTAACAGCACGCCGATACAATCTGCCGATAATATCGGATCTCTGAGAAAATTTTTGAGATAGGCTTTCCATAAATTTTTACAAAATTTAAATAAGGGTTTAAAAATACTTTTGCATATAATACGCGATCATTTCCTGTAAAGAATTCTCCAGTGGTTTTTGGGAGAACCAACCGAGAGAGTTGATTCTGCGATTATCAGACACCAGTTCCTTGATCTGGTATTTCTGAACTCTCTGCGGTTCGACCTCATGCGCAACCTTCACGCCAATCATTTTGATCAGCTTTTCAAGGACATCCTGAACCGATATCGCTTTTCCACTCCCGATGTTATAAACCCCGTATCTTCCTGACCGGGTCAGGACCTTCCAGTATGCCGGGATTGCTTCCTCTACATCGATAAAATCCCTTTTGCCACTCAGATCGCCTGTTTTTATTACAGGATTTCCGGAGCGATATTTTATCTCCAGTAACTGCATTATGAACGACGGGATGACAAATTCCGGCGATTGTCCCTGCCCAATCAGATTGAACGGCCTTACAATACTGATGCTTAAACCATAGTTTTCCGTGTACGGGATGGCTGCCATTTCCATGGCAAGTTTACTGCTCCCATAAAAATTAACCGGGTGAACCTGAACCTGCTCGTCGACAATTTTCCTCCGTGATCTTCCATATACAGCAGAACTACTGATCAGAAGAATTTTAGTATTCAAGAGACCGGCAGTTAGTAGAGCCTCAAATAGATTGAGTGCAGTATAGACATTGCCTTCATAGTAATCGGAAAATTTTTCTGCCTTGGTCACCCCGGCCAGATGTATTATATAATCCGCTTTTTCCTCAGCAAGTATTTTATCCAGATCCTCAGGTTTGCGCAGATCTAGTGCATAGCTTCTGATCGACGGATCAGCCTGCAGATCAATTCCGACAGGTTCAATATTACCCAGCTCCTTAATAAATTTGACCAGATGTCTGCCAGTAAATCCACTGAAACCGGTAATGAGAAGCTTCTTCAATTCCAGATCCCTGCTTTTTTTACTTCCCTCGTTACAAGTTATAAATATCCGGTTTATAGGCATTGATATTTTTTGCAATAGAAGAAATCGTTTCCTTCAATCCCTCGTCAAGTTCATATTCAGGCTCCCAGCCGATCATTTGTTTTGCCTTCGAAGCATCGCATACCAGTTCCATCACCTCACTTTTCTCAGGCCGAATCCGATTATCATCAATGCTGACTTCAATTTCCGGATCGATCATATCCAGTATTTTCCTCGCCAGGTCCCCGATCGTAATACCCTTTCCATAACCTGCATTGATGACTTCACCGGAAGTGGCATGATTCTCTGTAACTTTAATAAATGCACGGGCAGTATCTTTGACAAACAGGAGATCACGCACCGGATCAAGCGATCCGAGTTTGATGTGTTTGGTCTTTGTTGTCAGCGCCTGCGTGATGATTGTCGGAATAACAGCCCGCGCCGATTGCCGCGGTCCGTAATTGTTGAACGGACGCAGAATCGCAACCGGCAGGCCGAATGAAAGATAATAGCTTTCAGCTATTTTATCGGCACCGATTTTACTGGCAGAATACGGTGACTGCCCCTGCAGCGGATGTTTTTCATCTATCGGCGTATATATGGCCGTTCCATAGGTCTCACTGGTCGAAGTATGCACGATTTTCTGCACGTCATTGTACAATGCCGCCTGCAGTATATTCATCGTTCCCTTAATATTGGTATTTATATAGCTCTCCGGCGCCACATAGGAATACGGTATGGCGATCAAAGCGGCCAGATGATAAATATTTTCCACATCCCGCGATATTTTTTGACAAAGAAAAGGATCTTCAATGTTTCCGGATACAATCTCAATTTCTTTTTTTATCTGCCCCGGCAGCAATTCAATATTGCCCCAGTCATTCCTGGAATTATATTTAACCAGCGCCCGCACCCGGTATCCCTGAACTACCAGTTCCTCCACCAGGTGACTGCCGATAAATCCAGCGGCCCCCGTTACCAATACTTTCTTCATAATTCCTCACTATCGGTCTTTTCATAAAGCACCATATATGGGTCATTTAAAAAGTTATGCTTCAATTTTTCGTATTCATCCGGACTAAGCGTGATGACGGATATTTTGCGTTCGATCAGAGTCTCGGTTTTTTTACGCACCCGTTCAATTTCAACAAAATTAAGGTCCTGCCCAACGACGACCAGCTCAATCAGACCGCTGTCTATTCCCCGCGCATAATCACCACGAAGCAGTGCAAATTTGAGATGCCCGGTTTTCCGAATGATATTTGATATTACCTGATCAATACCGGTGGATTTTAATACGATATTGCGGATATCATGGAACAGCGGATGTGCCGTATTCGCCGTATAGAGTTTATTTCGGCCTTTAACCTCGCTATTAAGAATTTTAGCTTCGGCTAATTTATTCAATTCGACCCGGATGCTGTTTGTGGATTCACCAAACTCCGCCGCCAGCTGCCGCAGATATCCCTGATTTTTCGGATTCAAAAAAAAACGCAGGAGAAGCTTGATTCGCGTTTCAGAGGTGATAATTGTTTTTAACATATTACGAGTAACTTTATTACTCATAATATAAGCGGATAAAAGCAAAAAAGCAACCCTTTTACCGCAATTCAATCTCCCCTTAATTATTTACGAGTGATGGAGAATCACATTAGATGCACTTGTCGGACCGGTGTCCTGACATTTCTGCATAATTAGCCAACAACTTCCGGTACACGACAAGACAAGTGCGCAGGTAATTATTATTCTTTGCAGGTCCACCTGCCTTTAGCAGGCTTGATGGTTAATTTTTGAGACGAATAAATACCAGACGGGATATCTATCGTTGATGGCGTGACATACGCTGGTAAAATCATGATCTGACCAGCGTCCGGGGTGCGGTATATCTTCCCCAAACAAGCGCCATTGAATTCAGCATTGAATATACTGCGTACCAGAAAGGATACGCAACTTAATTTAACTTCCGGGCACCGGCCCGCAGGCCTGTGAACAACCGTCCCAGCTCACATCAGTTTCAATGGTCTGAAAAAGAATTCTACATAAAATTTGTCGATATCACGGAAATCTAAATATTGTAGTACAAGGATATAAAAATAGTAATCGGAGGTGCGGGAATCAACGTATACGGTCCCAATCCGCGAACATAGTATTGCTGGTCAGTAATATTGTTTACATTTATTTTCCATCCGCCCCTTTCAAACCGGAAAATCAGTGCCGCATTGAACAAAAAATAACCCGGCAGGAGGAAATTGTTATCCGCATGTATATACTGGCCTCCGGTATAGGTTGTTCCGAAACCGATACCGAGACCATTGGTAAAATAATTGAAAAACCAGATATTCATCAGATGACCGGGAACAAAAGGGGGCACATTGCCTGAAAAATCGAGAAGTTCGGTGGTTAATTCCTCCGTCACTGATAATTCCCGGTAATTAATAAATTCGGCTTCGGTATAAGAATAATTCAACTGGGCATATAAGCGGCTGAGGATCCGTGCATAAAAATCCGCTTCAATACCACGTGATCTTTGGCTTCCAATTGGTTCGCGAATATCACCCTGCAAGGGTCCGATCAGGGGGATCGTCATATTTTCTTTCAGGATCTGAAATACAGCAAAGGTATGCTGAAACCGGTCGTCACCGGATATAAATTTATATCCCAGTTCCCACTGCCTGCTTATTTCCGGTTCATTCAGCGATGTGGCATCTGCCGAGAATGCCTCTCCGTAATTAATATAAAAACGTAACGTTTCACTATCCCGGTAGGATAAGGCTATCATTGGATTAAAATTGGTATATCTTATAGAAATTGATCCAGGTTCACTGCGTAAGATTTTTTGAATATAGTCGAAGGCATCGTTCAGCCTGTTCCCTTTTTTATTTATGATATCGAGTCTTCCTCCCGCTAATATTTTTAAATCCTGTCCAATATCGGTATGATAAACCAGATACGGTGCCAGATTCCACCGGTTGATTTCGGTATGTATTGTATTTAGCCATAACAAATCGTCCCGTCCACCGGTTTCACTCTTGGGATTGAAATATCCTGTAAGATCCAGCAGTGAAATATTTCTGTCCGCAGTATTTTCCTGTAGAATGGCATCAATACCCAGCACCACATTATGTTTGATTGCTCCGGTTTCAAAGTTCAGCCCGAATTCCAGCTGATTTCCTATTACGAATTGCCGCTCGGTCATATGATATACATGACGGTCCACCAGCCAGCCGCCAGCGGTACTGCGATAGGGAACATGCGGCATGGTCAGATAACTCCCGCCGTTTAGTTTTGTTGCATAAAGCTTATTTACTAAAGATAATTTCCGATTGAAATACCGTGTATAATCTATCCGAAATCGCACTGAATTCCGATCGACCTGATCCACCTGTGATTGATAGGAGGTTAATGGTGATATATCCGGCAATTCCCATTTCTGACCGGGCAGATATAAAGGTATACCCACATCGGGTTTTACCCGGTCATTACTGTATTCAAACCTGACTTCTATAGCGTCTTTTTCACTGAGCTGCCACCTGAACACAGGATTGAGCGCAAATCTATTTGACGGTTTGTCAATGCGGTACGAAATGGCATTTTGCCAGAATCCATTCAGGCGGAATGCGATATTTCCGAAATCAACTGATTTTCCACAATCCATGTCGATGCGGTAATAATCATAGCGTCCGTAAATGGCTGACAAATAACAAAAATCCTTATCCAGCGGTTTTTTATATACCAGATTGACGACGCCAGAAAGGGTATTCACTCCATATAGATAGGATGACGGACCTTTCAGGACTTCCAGCTCTTCAACATTATACAGGTCGAATGGTCCAAATCCATAGAAGTTAAACAGGCTGTTAACCGGGTCGTGTATTCCGTCACTGAGGATCAATCCGGATGTTGTCGATTCGAACCCTCTTACAATAAAAAAATCCTGTACGCCCAGTCCGCTCTGTACATTGATACCACTGATATTTTTCAGTGCATCGCTCAGTGACAAAGCGTTCTGCTCTTCGATTAACGCCTGTGATACTTTGGCGATACTGGCGGGCGTATCTATTATTTCCATGCGCATTTTGGCCGAGATCGAATTATATTTCCTGAACCGATCGTACCTGTCAGCCACGACTTTAATGGTATCACCCTGAAATATCTCCAGGGAATCCGGTTGCTGAGCGTAAAGCGGGATCATAAATGATACCCAGAGGAAAAGAATATTCAATTTGATATTTGACATAAATCGCCTTGTCGGTATGCAGTTTGTTTGTGCGGGAATTACATGATTAATTATAAGTCTAAGTATCATGAAATCAAACACTTTTTTAATATACGATTTAAAATTCAAGGCAATGGTCTTGAGGTTAATAGGATATGGATTAATAATAATAGCCGATTTTGGCGCGATATCAATTTTTGCGCTGTTAGTTCCCCATACCAATCAGTCCAAGAAGGCCTCGCACAGGTGCCTGACTGTCTTATACCGCTTATCACCTAAGACCCAGATCGATCTTTAAACAAATTGAGGCGATTCAACCGGCAGCTGAATAAAAATAAGCGAACCGGAATAATCTCTTTACTTAATTTCGTTTGTATGCCTTACTCGGGATTTATATTTATCAAAACATTCAAACGAACATTAGAAGGGGGCATTATGTTACACCGCTTTATTTCGCTTTTCATATTCATCATGTTTTCTACATTGACCACCCTGGCGGTGGCAACTGATCATCATGAAGGTTCGCCGGAAATGAGCGGCTTCCGTGCCGAATTTATGGGTCAGATCCAGTTTATTCAGGGAAGGTTGTCCCAATTGCAGCAGGCCGTACCCGCAGAGAATTATTCCTGGCGGCCGGCGGAGGGTGTACGTTCGGTTGGCGAAGTTTATATGCACGCAGCATTGGCCAATTACTACTTCATCCAAGCAGCCGGTCAGCCTGTTCCGGCGGATATTAACCTCGATGTTACGCCGATGGAATGGGATAAAACAGCTACCGGAAAAGATCAGATAAGCAAGATTCTTGAGCGCTCGTTCAAGGACCTGACCGAAGCTGCCAAAAACATTACAGAGGCTGATCTGGAAAAGCAGGTCCAGGTATTTGGCATGGAAATGTCGCTGCGCAATTTCATGGTCTCTTCCCTGAACCATTTGCACGAGCATCTGGGTCAGTCTATCGCCTATGCCCGCAGCAACGGCATTACGCCGCCCTGGACTGCCGAGCAGCAGAAGGCAGCCGCCAAATAAACCAGACCACATTTGTGACGCAGAATCAGTGATTTATTACCCGGCCCTGCCTGGCAGGGCCTTTTGATTAGCTCAGCAAAAACATTCAGCCGCGGTAATACATATTCTGGATGCAGGACGCAAACAAAAGGCGATAGTTTTTATCTTCCTTCGTCCGTAATAATCACTAATCCGTGACACTGTTACACGAATCTCGCCTTTACCATGCGCTTCCGGTATCCCTCCGGCAATTTGTCGGTGCAGTTCAATTTTTTTGGACGCGGAGAAAGCGTAGGATTCTTTGTTGAGTGGTCAGGCTAAAGACTCCCTTGCCCGTACTCGTATCATTTTACCAATTTCGCATCCATAGTAATCGTCGTATTTAATACCCGCGACACCGGGCAGCCGGTCTTTGCATCGTTCGCGGCTGCTTTAAAGGCTTTCTGATCCGCTCCGGGAACCTTTGCGCTGACATCCAGGTGGATTGACGTGATCGTAAACCCGGCTTCGGTCTTTTCAAAGGTAAGGGTCGCCTCAGTGCTGACTCTTTCCGCAGTAAAACCTGCCTTTTCCAGTTGTGCGGAAAACGCCATTGAAAAACAGCCGGCATGGGCGGCGGCGATCAATTCTTCCGGATTTGTCCCGGGTTCATCCTCGAATCGTGTTGTAAAGGAATACCGGGTATTTCTGAATATCCCGCTGTCTGTTGACATTGTTCCGTTACCGCCTTTTAATCCGCCTTTCCATTCTGCAGATGCTTTACGTTTCATCCATTACTCCTTTCTCTGCGATTTATTGTGCTCACCTGTTTTCCGGTGTCAGGAAATTAATACCCTCAGGCATTTATCCGGACCCAATCTTTATATGTCCATTCACTTTAAAAGCAATAGTACATGGAGTATAAAACAATTTAATAATATTCAAAAGCTGTTTTAAATACCTGCCCCGCTTACAACTTTATTTTGCCAGAATACTTTTTATGCTTTTGGTAAATATCCTCCCATCGTCACCCTTTACCTGAAGCCTTGCAATATAAAGTCCTGTTGCCAGGCTTTTTCCTGAATGGGTTGTATCCCAATTAATACTATGATATCCAGACATTTGTCTTTTGTTAATCAAGGTAACCACCCGTTGGCCCAGGATATTATAAATACTGATATCAACAAAACCACTAATTGGCAATGTATATTTAATGATTTATTACGGCTTAATATGTGTGCGCTACAGAATGCTTATTTAACGATTTCATGCCAAAATCACAATTTGTACTGATAGGAAAAATTACTGCATGATAATCCATTCTATTGCCCTGTTCAGCTTGCCTGCTATCAACTGACAGACATATATACCACTCATCAGAGAACCGAAATCAAAGCCCTGTTCGTAACGACCGGCTATTTTATTATTATTTTTTAAAATAGCAACTATATGTCCCCTTATCGTAAAAATTTTAAGTTTGATAAATGCCGGTTCCGGTAAAATATATCTGATCTTGGTTTTTGGTTAAATGGAATGGTATAGTTATGTTCCTGTGACCATTCGATAAGTATTGTGCCCAAACCGTTGTCAGTGGACAACAATTGATTCACCGGATCCTCAAGACAGGTTTTGTATATATCTTCATCAATATTGTACCAGCCACTATACGTATCTGCCTGGTGCGGAATTTTTCTGGCGTGGAATGAGATCACTTCATTACTGTCAGTTTCCTGGTCTGCTTAAAGCTTCCTGCAGTGATTTGATAGAAGTATATACCGCTGGCATACGAAGAAGCATCGAAAACAACCTCATATGATCCGGCACTTTTTTGTGCATTCAAAAGGACAGCGACTTCCTTTCCGCGAAGATCAAATATTGCCAGATTCACAAATTCGGTTTTCGGCAGTGAGAAACCAATTGTGGTCATCGGATTGAAAGGATTTGGGTAATTCTGATGTAATGCATATGTCTCTGGTATCTCCGCACGCAGCTCGTCTGAAATGCCAGCAGTCCCTGCGGGATAATGAAGTGCTGCAATCCAGATGTCAGCATCCAGCAACCAGGAAAATTCACTCTGCTCATTAAATCTTTGGAGCGTACTGTCATAGAACATTTCCCAGGCACGATCCGCAAGGTTTCCGGCGCCATTTGTGTCGGCAAATACGGCAAACGTATCATTGGCGGTAACATCCCACTCTATACCGATAAATAATGTGTCTGCAATAAATACGTTTCCACTTACAGTTACGGGATGCGGGAGCATAAAGGTGGTTCCGGCACCGGTTGTATCAAAAACATCCAGCGTTGTGCTGATGGAGGCAATGGCCTCTCGGCGGGGTCCGCTATCAGGCCCATTGGTTGCCACACCGGTAGTTCTTTTAAAAACAATGCGTATCGAATCCGGATCACCGACAATTTTTTTTGCGCCCATATACACAATCGCCCCGGCAATATCATACTCTCCGTAAAAATCGAAGCGCTGGTATTTGCCCAGATCACCATATCCATTCGTTCCGGCGATATATCCCCATCCATACGGATTCTCATAAACAACGGGTGGTGCATCTCCATAAAATAGGGTATCCGGCGACTGCGCGATGGCTGAAAAAAGACACAAGGAAACCTGCATTAACATGATTTTATAAAACCTCATTTCAACTCCTGTCAATAGGATGTGTTTGATTTAAATAGTTATTCGCAAGGAAAAATAAAAGGCCCCTGCTACCGGCAGACGGATTGGGTCATCAAACCGGTTGTCACAGGATTGATCAGATATACGATCAACATCTGACTCTGCTGCCCCTGATACGGGTATTTGTATGATCCCCCTTATCAGCAGAAGAAATAAAAAATATTCGGTGCGTCTTCTTTAAGATTTCTTGGCGGCTAAGTTACAGCCCGTCCGAAATCTATTAAAAATAAACCGCCGATGGAAGCAGCCGGGATTATTTTATCCGGTAAAATTCAATCCGCCGGTTTTGCGCCCTGCCTTCACGCGTACTGTTCGGTGCGATCGGATTTTCCGGACCGAATCCTTTGGTGGTGATCCGGTAAGGCCTGACACCGCGGCTTACCAGGTAGGCCTTGACAGTATCGGCACGACGCTGGGAAATTTGTATGTTGCCTTCATAACTGCCGGTATTATCGGTGTATCCGCGGATTTCAACTTCAATATCCGGATATTTCTGCATATCTTCAGCGACTTTATCCAGAATCCGCATGGAGTTTCCGGTCAGTTCGGCGCTGCCGGAGGCAAAGTTAACCCCTTCCAGGACAACCGACTGCCCCACATCTACTTCCGGTTTGGTATCCGGACAGCCGTCTTCATCCTGGTAGTCATTGAAGGTCTCCGGTTCATTGGGGCATTTATCATCTTTATCGAGAATCCCGTCGCCATCGTTGTCCGGATCCGGCGCGCCGTCTTCATCCTGAAATCCATCAAAGTCCTCGGCGGTTATAATTCCGGCTGCAATTGCGGCATCCGTTCCCGGCATTTTATCATCCTTGTCCAGTATCCCGTCTCCGTCGTTATCCGGATCCGGCACACCATCCTCATCCTGAAAACCATCCAGGTCTTCAGGCTTGTTGGGTGCCTTATCTTCAGTATCCGGAACACCATCCTGATCATTGTCCGGATCCGGAGCTCCATCAAAATCTTCAAAGTTGTCATAATCTTCCGGATGCGTCGGATCGGCGTCGCGTTTATTGGGAATTCCATCACCGTCGGTGTCCCTGGGTTCACCCAGATGAAAAGCCAATCCCAGTGTCAGGGTAAAATAACCATCCCACCGGTCACCGGCTTTGAGATCATCCAGATAGTCGGTCAGTGCCTGATGGTACATGCCCTCCAGTTCCATGGCCACCCGCTCTGAAAAATGGACCGCAATACCTCCACCTACCGGAACCGCAAACTGTAAATTCTCATATTTACCCGCGGCATTATTGGGTAATTTGTTGCCGCTTCTGTCCTGAGGATTGATATACATCAGATCAAAGCCGGTCTGCAGATAAGGATTCAAGACACTGGAGGGGAACAGTTTTACCTTTATCATCGGTGAGAACCGGTAGAGCATGGTTTTAAAATAGGCATCCCCGGTTTCTGCCTGCAAAAAGGAGGCACCGCCGTTTACACCCAGTGCAAACGGATCTGATAACCACCAGAACAGCGTAAGGGCTGCAGATCCGTTGATCTGCCGGTCATTGATGTCACCCCAGTAACTGTTAATACCGCCTTTCAGACCAAGTTCCGTTTTACCTTCTGTCTCATCGGCAAAACCGGCCGTTGCTAATAGCCCTGTAATCATTATAAAAAAGATGAAAGTTCTCATGATCTTGTCCCCTGAAATCAGGATAATTTGTTATATGGCGATTGATTAAGCTTAATTAGCTGAAAAATATAAATTATAAATATTATATAATACTCGACCTAAATGGCAAAAATTGAAATAATTAATTTATTTTTTCAGCGGCCGGCAGGCTCGCCCGCTGATGTTTTTATTACAATTTATGCTACCATATTTCGCAAGATGCTCAGATTTCTGATAAAAGTATTTTATCTTTACACGTTCATTGGAACAGGAGTTGTGCAAATTCATATAGATATTTTCGCCAGTTAATCCAGGTGTGCGCACCGGCTGTTTCATGGTACATAACATCAAATCCATATTTTTTAAGCAGATCGACAGTAACCCGGGAAGTTTCCACCAGAAAATCGTCTTTCCCGGTGGCAAACCAGATAAGTTTTAATCCTTTTCTGGCTTCCTTGTTTTCAAGTTCCTTTTTATGTTGTTTTTCCCAGCCGGGATCATTCATAGGACCGAAACGCGGATCACCGGTGATGCCAAAAATCCCGGAACTGAGAACGCCGATATAGCCAAATTTTTCCAGATCAGGGATGGCAATGTTCAGGGTGTGCTCGCCACCCATTGATAATCCGGCGATCGCACGGTTAGCGCGGTCCGTGAGAATCCTGTACTCTGTCTCTACATAGGGCATGATATCGTCGGTAAAGTCACGGATAAAATCGTCCATTTCGGGAAGCGGTTCTCCAAAGCGAAATGGTCCGGTGTGTCCGGCCGGCATCACAACAACCATAGGTCTGGCACGTTCATCTGCAATAAGATTATCCATGATAAGATTAACCCGACCCACAGTCGTCCAGGCATCATCGCAGTCAAATGCCCCATGCAGCAGATAAAAGACAGGGTACCTGCCTTCTCCCGATTCATAGCCGGGTGGGGTGTAGATGTGCATGCGGCGAAACCGCTGAAGTGCGGTCGAATAATAGATGACCTCCGACACAGCACCATGGGGTACTTTACGGGTATCCATGAATGCATCACCACTCACATAAATCAGACTCCAGCTGTGCATATTGGATTGACTGGTAAGGGGGTTCCGCGGGTCATTAACGGAAATACCATCGACAACAAAAGTATACCTGTACGCACCAGGCTCCAGAGGCCCCACGGTGATCTGCCAAACGCCGTTTTCCATCTTTGTCACATCTGCCCCTGGTCCCATATTCGGAATATCGGTACCACCCAGCATCACCTCAGCTGCATTTGGTGCATAGATCCTGAAATTGACCCTGTTGTCTGCGAGGATGCGATGAGATACCAGAGTATCATTCGGTGTAGGGGTCCATTGAGCCTTGAGCGGGTATTGCATCAAGGAAATGATCGCAACCAAAAAAACAGCAGTTATCTGAGGAAGAAAAACGCATGGGCGTTTTTGTCTCCCGTTCACCCACCCCGATGTGCAAATATCTTTCTCCGACAACATCATGCCGTATGCCCTCCCCTGAAGATTACCTGCTGACGATATAAGTATAGACCGACCTTATCGCCTGCATACCCGTCTATCTATCATCCGTATCCGCCGCTACAGGCGCATTTAATGTACACCAAATATCTGTAACTTTTTTTATACTGCATCGCGTTTTCAATGATCATGAACTCGAAAACGGGACAGGAATATTACTCGATCGGTTTACCCGTTTCATCTGCGTAACGCACCTCACCCAGTTCCAATTCGCGCAACCCGGCATCGATCTTCTCCCGGTCTCCCACCACGACGATCAATAAAGCATCGGAATCAATGTGATCCATAGCGGCTTTCGTCGCCATGGCGCCGTCAACCGCGTTCACTTCACCGATATAGTTGTGCCATTCATTCTCAGGCAAATCGTACATAATGATTTCGCTAATTTGGCCGGCTAAGTTCTGCAGCGTTTCGAAGCGCCGCGGAAAACCTTTTATCAAATTATTTTTACTGTCAGTCAGTTCGATATCCGTGAGGGGGCGCGGCCCGGTCACATCGCGGATTTCTTTTATGATCTCTGTAAGCGATTCTTGTGTAATTCGGGTTTGCACCGGCGCATAGATAATAAACGGCCCCACTTCGCGCGTTCCGAGAAAAAATGAACCGGCACCATACGTATATCCTTTATCCTCCCGCAGGTTCAGATTGATACGGCTGGTGAATTGACCGCCTAATGCATTATTCATTACTTCGCAGGCAACATTATCCGGCGCATTGCGCCGGATACCGAAATTGCCGGCCACGATAACACTTTGCGCCGCACCGGGCTTATCGACTATGTAAATTTTGGTGGCACTTATCGCAGGTGGTTGCGGAACTTCATGTACCGCGATTGTTCCCGGCTGCCAGCCGGCGAAAACATCCTCCAATTTTGACCTGGCCTCTTCCAGGTTAATATCACCGGCCATGACTACGGCTGCGTTATTGGGATAATAATTAGCCCGGTAGTAATCGACCAAATCACCCCTGGTGATTGCCTTGATGGAAGATTCGGTTCCTGAACCGGTGTATGGCTGGCTGTACGGATGACCGGGCCCGTAGAGGAGATACAAATAAGCTTTAAAGGCGGTGGTGAATGGCTCTTTTGACTCCTGCTGGATGCGACCCAGGTAGATTTCGCGTTGCCGCTCGAGTTCCTCAGCGGGAAAGGCCGGGTGGAGTACAATATCCACGAGCAATTCCAACGCCGGATCAAGATTTGTCTTCAATATATTGAGGTTGATTCCGGAGGCATCAAAGAAACTGTAGGTTCCCAGATTGGCCCCGAGGCGTTTGGCTTCTTCTGAAATTTGCAGGGCACTGCGTGACCCGGTTCCCTCATCTAACAGTTCTGCGGTTAAGGCCGCAGCACCAGGCCGGTCGCCGGGATCGGCAGCCCACCCGCTTTTGATAACGACATTTGTTTGCACTAACGGCAGACTGTGATCTTCAACCAGCAGCAGAACCATGCCATTCGACAGTTCAGTGCGCTGGATCGAAGGCGGCACAAATGACGGCTCCGGCGTTGGCGCAGGCCTGGCAGTGCGGTCAAACTCAGCCGCGGCTGCTGTCAGGTCACCCTGCGGTACGACATGTAAAATCACCCGCTTATCCGGATCGAGATACTGCTTTGCATACCCGTGTACTTTTTGCACCGTCGTTTTGCTGTAGCGTTCTAAATCCCATTGAAATTTATCAGGATCACCAAGTATGGTATTGTATTCATTTAATTTATCGGCTTTTCCGCCGAAACCTCCGACGCGTTCCAGACTGCGCACAAATCGCGACTCCCATGCTGTCTGCGCCTGGGCCAATTCATCAGCTGTTATCCCGCTGCTGATTATTCTCTTCAATTCAGCATCGACCGCAGCTTCGACTTTCACCAGGGAGTGTCCTTTTCTGGCAGTAACCTCAATATTGAATGTGCTGCCCAATTGATGCGATGCCTGATACGTACTGACGTCCTGGGCAATCTGTTGCTCATAGACTAACGATTTGTACAGTCGTGAGTTTTTACCCGATGAAAGAACATTGGCCAGGAGGTCGAACTCAGCGTCACCGGGAGCGTAATAGGCCGGCGTGTGCCAGACATAGTACAGACGGGATAACTTGACATTATCCTGTACAACCATTCGTTTAACACCATCGGGGTTGGGAATCCATGCGGTCAATTGATCGACCGGCGGCCCGGGGGGCAGCGAACCAAAGTATTTCTCCACCAGCTTTCTGGTCGCGGCAGGATCAAAGTCGCCGGCGATGCAAAGGGAGGCATTGCTTGGTGTATAATATTTCCTGAAAAATTCCGAAACATCCTCGAGAGACGCTGCAGACAGATCCTCCATACTTCCGATAACCGACCATGAATACGGATGGTCGCTGGGATAAAGCAAAGGAAGCATGAGCTCATATACCTTGGCATAGGGTTGATTCTCGAGCCCTTGCCGGCGCTCATTTTTTACCACATCACGCTGATTGTCCAGTTTTTCCTGCGTCATGGCCGCCAGTAAAAACCCCATGCGATCCGCTTCCAGCCAGAGGGCCAGCTCGAGGTAATTGGCCGGTACATTCTCCCAGTAGTTCGTGCGGTCCTCATTTGTGGAACCGTTGACCGCTCCTCCGATTTTCTCCAATGGTTCAAAATATTCAGCATCATGATGCTGTGATCCCTGAAACATCATATGCTCAAACAAATGGGCAAAACCCGTACGTCCGGGTTTTTCATTCTTGGACCCGACATGATACCATACATTCACTGCTACAACAGGTATGGCATGGTCCTCATGTAGGATTATATCCAGCCCGTTGGATAATTCATATTTCTCAAACTTTATTTGTGGCAGACTCTGAGATGCAGCTGTTGCTATGAGCATGGATAGCATTGCCAGACTTAGAAACGATGTTTTATTCAGAAATCGCATACTATTCCTCCTCCCTAGAATTGAAGGTTAGATTAAAATTCTGTAGTTGAAAGTACAAAATAAAAATTCCGCTCAAACCTATATGATGTTGGGAGAATCGAATATGAATTGATACTGTTTGGAACATCGACTCAAAAAAATATCAATTCTATAATATTTGACCCTTATACCGATTGTAATTTAAACCGCCAGTTCAAGTAGCGGTTATCATTAACAGTAATTATCACCCGAACAACATTTTCTAGTAAAACTTAAGAAACGTAATTTCTAGATAAAGATAATAAAGCGGATCAACTCAGAAAACTTCAGATAAGATAGAATATAATGAATGGAAGGTTCACCTAAAAGCAGAATTTTTTCAAGGCCGGATCTTGAAATATTATCAGAAAATATATCTAAAAAGCATACGTTTCAATAGCTTCTGCCGGTAGCGATCAGCATTCTGCATAAACACCTATTCGGAGTAGGCTTTTCGAGTCAAGGACTTGCGTCATGCGAATTGATCGGTTGGAGTTCAATAATTATTTTCACTATGCTTTCTTCCTTAATAATCAAGTCGGTTTACCATAGTCGGCGATGATTTATTCCGGGCATTGTAAACCTTATCATCTTGGAATATGGATTGATTGTCCTTTTCCTCCTCACTGCTCTCGATACTTTTAATTTCACTGTCGGTAAGTTCAATGATAAATCTCGAATGCTTATAAAAATGTACAAACATCGCAGCCAGATTAACTGTTGCCTCGAATGCCCTGGGATTTTTTGAAATAACTGTAAAAAGTGCTTTCCAATACAGCCATCCGGTCGTTTTATTGGATCCTACCTTTATACAGATTTTAAGAAATACTTTTATATTCTTCAATAATCTGGTAAAATTCGGTTTGTATTTGATTTCAGGCCTCAAATTAAGGCTGGTATATATTACTCTTTGATAATATCGCTTTGGATCGTATATGTATTTGATAACTTTATTATAGTTTTTTAAGACTTCACGTCTGGGTCTCTTCGTAATAAAGTTCAATCCACTGGTGGTCTGATCCAGTTCAGTGTCGGTCCCGGACAGTTTTGAACCGTTTGCAAACAACCTGCCTTCTCTTTCCAATCGTTTTGTTAATTGTGTTTGGGGTAATGCATAAAGCTTTCCAACCATCGCCATGCAAATCCCTGCCTCCTGGATACACTGAATCATGGCGTTACCGGTATGATCAGATTCCGTATCAAAGCCAATAATAAAACCTGCATTTACAATCATCCCGTAAGAATAAATTTTATTTACTGCCTGTACAATAGATCGTTTTGTATTAATGGTCTTATTCATCGATTTTAATATTTCATCTTCCGGTGTTTCGATACCGATAAAAACGAATCTAAAATCCACATCCTTCATCAATTGTAAAAGCTGTTCATCATCTGCCAGATTTATCGAAGATTCGGTTGAGAAATAAAATGGATACTTATTTGCCTCAGACCATTCTTTAATAACCTGTAAGACCTTTCTGACATTCTTTTTGTTTCCAATAAAATTATCGTCTACAAAATCAATATGTCCTCTATACCCAAGATCATAAAGCGTTTGCAGCTCCTTTATCACCTGCTCTGGAGTTTTCGTCCGTGATTTTCTACCATACAGTTCAATGATATCACAAAATTCGCAATTAAACGGACATCCACGGGAATACTGTATCCCCACATGGATATAATCCTTAAATCGTATAAGATCGAACCGGGGAACAATCGCTTTGGTCATATCTGCCCTCTCGGCCGACTTATATTCTCCGCTCCTGCAATTTTTCTCCAGATCTTCTACCAAGAGAGGAATGGTGACTTCCCCTTCCCCATGCACAAGATAATCTGCGGATTGATATAAATGAGGTTGTGATGACGGATCCGGGCCACCGGCGACAACCACGCACCCATGTTCATGTGCTTTATCGATGACTGAGATCATACCTTGTTGTTGAGGCAGCATGCCGCCGATACAGACAATATCAGCCCAGTCAAAGTGCATGGCACGTAAAGGTTCCACATTTGCATCTACCAATTTCAACTCCCACTGCTGGGGCAACAATGCTGCGACGGTCATTAAACCCAGGGGAGCTGCGGGATATTTTGCTCCTGCTATTTTGCACACTTCAACATAATTCCAATAGCTATATGCCGAAAATTCGGTTTGGATGATAAGACACCTGGTCCCTTTTTCTAATAAATTTTTCATCGGTCATTTCTCACTGTGCTGGGTAAGGGTTTTCAATAAAAGACAACATTCATTTCTTGATTCAGTTTTCTGCGCAGCGTAGATCTTTAGAATCAAAAAATATGGCATAATCGGATAGAATCCTTGATTAGATGCTTAAACATCTTTGTTCTTTACATAAATCAATTTAAACCGACCCTTTGGACTTTCCCGCTGTTCAATATCAAATTTTTTTATTGATTTGATCAACGGTGTCAATTTCTGGAATCCGTAGTTTCTTGAATCAAAGTTTGGTTGTTTTTTCTGTAGAAGATTACCGACATCTCCCAGAAAAGCCCAGCCATCCTCATCGGCTAAATCCGATATCGTAGAAGAAATCAATTTAATTACCTTGGGTGTTATTTTATCGATATTGCCCTTTAGCATGGATTTAGTTTCAGTATATTCCGACTCATTGCCTTCAGATTGGGATTTTAGAATTTCAATATAGATGAATTTATCACAGGCAACTATAAACGGCTCGGGTGTTTTTTTCTCGCCCATACCAAACACTTTCATCCCGGCTTCGCGAAGTCTTGTGGCCAGACGGGTAAAATCACTGTCGCTGGAAACCAGGCAAAAACCATTTACTTTTTCTGAATACAGAATATCCATCGCATCAATAATCATGGCGGAATCAGTGGCATTTTTTCCGGTTGTATATCCGTATTGCTGAATTGGTATAATGGCATTTTGCAGGAGGATATTTTTCCATTTCGAGAGTTTAGGATTCGTCCAGTCGCCATAGATTCGTTTTACAGTCGGAATGCCATACTTGGCAATTTCTTCCATCATCTCTTTTACATAGATAGAAGGTATATTATCACCATCTATTAGTACAGCGAGTTTTAAATCCATAAATTTTCTCAAATGACTCCACGATAAACGAGAAGCACTCAAAAATATTAAGCCAAACTCAAATCTGTGGGTATGGTGGCGATGGTCTTCAAAAAAATTAGGCTATATAGAATTGAACAAAATATATTACTGTTCTAAAATTTCAAGAACGCCTCGTTTACCGGCTTTGGCTGAGACGGCGTGAAGAATTGTTCTTAACGCATTTGCATTTTGTCCATGTTTGCCAATAATTTTTCCGTAGTCACCAGCACCAACACGCAACTCAAAAATACAGACAGTCTCACCGTCGATCTCGGTAATCTGCACTTCATCAGGTTTGTCAACAAGAGGCTTAATAATGTTTTCTAAGAATTGTTTTAGCATATCATCCTGACACGGTTAAATCAATGTGAAACATCGGCGCCGGAGAATTATATTTGATTAGTGCATCATTAATTAATTGTGATGCCTAAAATCTGCGGCCGGTGCCATGTCCTCTTTTTTTATTTCCGCTACCTCCCCTGTTGTCTGATCGGGGCCGGGCTTCATTCACGGTTAGCACCTTACCTTTAAGATCCGTTCCATTTAAACCTTCAATTGCTGCCTGTGCTTGCGTTTTAGAAGGCATCTCCACAAATCCAAATCCCTTTGATTCGCCACTGAACCTGTCTTTAATAATATTAACAGATGTAACCTCACCGAATGATTCAAATGCTTGTTTCAAATCATCCTGACTGGCATCCCGTGCCAAATTTCCCACATAGATATTCATTTTGATCTCCTGTTTTATATTTTCTTAAATGAATAATTTTCTTTCTCGTTTTTTTCCCTTTTCTGCTTATCCAGAGCAACCTGTTTTTTGACCTTTTGTTTCTGTTTTTTATCCCGATCCTTCTTGCCTTTATCTCCCATTATAGATTTCCTTTCTCTGACTATAACAATTAACCATAGTTATAATTATTTACATGTATATCATACACATCGGGACCAGGCAACTATTTACCACATAGTTCCCTGATAATATTGACAATTATATCCGCAGAGGGTTCATCGATTTGTTTTTTCCGGGAATCTGATTCATACAAAAAAGCGGTTTTACCTTCGGCTATAAGAGCTATGATTTTTAGTTGAGGATGTTCCGCCAGCAAATGGCTGCAGATCTTGGGCTCGCCGTCCGCTTTGAGCGGTGTTACAATGACAACATCAACCGAGGTCTGCCTGGTTGCGAACAAGAGTTTGATCGGGTCAACGACATCGCCCACCATCTTCATGTCAGGCTGCCGATCGATTATATTTCGGATTACATCGGATATCATTTTGGGACGACTCGCCATCAATACTCTGATTTCTCGCATCTTTTACGGCTCTATTAGAATTAATTTTTCACAAAATTTACTGCTGTTTATAATTCAAAATACATATTACAGCATGTATGTATAGAGAGTTGAATAAATGGTTCTGATTCTCCTAATGCATTTCCACTTGTTCTGTGAATTCTCCCATATTTTTTATTTGGGTCTTGCCGAAGCATTTGAAAAGGCTTTGCGGAGAAGCCCCCAACTTTTTTCCAAATCTGCTTTGATATTATCCCAATTTCCATTATCTGCATTCCGAAGCCGATTGAGTATAACCGCAGTTCTGGCTTTTATTACCTGTATTTTTACGATATGACGTCGAAGATCCGATTTGCTTTTATCTTTCGCCTTATCAGCCCTTGCCTGCAATGTATCGATAACCCGTTCCCATTGCATGAGCTGCTGGGCTTTTCTTTGCATATATGACTCTTTGTTTTTGTGGTCTTCCATCAGGGTTTCCGGTTAGATTTAAAATTGTAATTTATCTGGTTTGGTATATCGATAATTCAATATATAATATAGATAATTCAAATGTGTTTGCTATAGATCCAAAGATTTAAATAGAGCGCACAGAAGTACTATTAATTTGGTGTATCCCGTGCGGTTTTCAACTATAAAAGTACTAGTACTTTTAATAATATAGCCTGGATTTACTTTTTATACAGCAGTTTTCTTTCACGCGCATATTGGACCGCTGCCAGGCGGTTTTGCAATTGTAATTTATCAAGGATATTGTGGACGTGATTTTTTACAGTCTGTACTTCAATATATAATTGTCTGGCAATTTCCTTATTGGATAATCCCTCGGCAATTTTGTTGATTACCTCAACCTCGCGCGGAGTAAGCTTTATTGAATTCTCCGATACGCGCTCCCCGGCCAGTTCTGCCACACGGGAGAACAGTGAAGCTGCCATACGTGGTGAACAGAACGATTCACCCTGCTGTACTGACCGTATGCTTTCAACGAGGTACTCAAAAGACGCTTCTTTTAACACATATCCGGCAGCACCGGCTTCAATGCAAGCCATGATTTCATCGGTCAAGTCGGGCATACCAAGAATGATGACTTTAACGTTGGGCAGGTCTTTATAGAGCGCTTGAGTAACATCAAGCCCATCTTTGTCGGGCATACCTATGTCAACCAGCGCCACATCCGGGAGCAGCTGCTTTATTTGATCCAGGGCCTGGTTGCCGCTGGAAGCCATTCCCACAACAGTGATATCCTCAATCTCCACCAACATGGAGGCCAAGCCTTCCCGGAGCAATCGATTATCATCGGCTATAAATATGCGAATAGACTTGCTCATGTTCAGTCACCTCAACTCACGACTTCATACCTGAAACATTCTCTTAAAATTTAACTGAACCACACAGTGTTAGAATCATATTATTTTCTGAATGATCAGTTAATATGAACAAAATATTACACTTTTCCTGATGAAGCAAAAATTATCTTACAAAATCCCGACAGAACAGGGATTATCATTAACTGACATGTTTGTACATCATGATAATAAATTATATTATAAAATCCGGACCATTAAGTCAAAATGAGGGTTATAAATGATTAAATTCATTCTCATTGGTTAGAGTATTACCATGACACGTCTCGATCACAAGGGATAATTCCAAAAAAATCTGTAGTTTAGAAAAATTTGAGTGCGGAATATAACCCGGGCTATATCAGTTATGCCCGATTACGAAGGAGAAATATACATATGATAAACAAGACGTTTAAAGCTGGTCAAAATAAGCGCCCACAGTTTGGGAGAGCAGGTCATCAGACTCATGTTCATGCCATTGAAACTGTATTTGTTACTCTGAACAGTCTCTCAGAAGGCATGATTATTACCGATAGTAATGGCAAAATTGTATTTTTAAATCCCGTGGCAAAAAAAATTCTGGGTATCGGTTTGGAAAATATTGCACTTGAACAATGGGCTTCTGATTGCGGATGTTACTATCCTGATACAACCAAGCCTTATCCATCGGAAAAGTTTCCATTGGTCAGAGCGATTAATGGCGAAAGGATACATGATGAAAGAATATTCATCAAAAATTCAGAGAATCCCGGTGGTATTTATATCAGTGTGGATGCCAACCCGGTAAAAAACAGGCAAGGATCTATCATTGGCGGTTCGTTCATTTTTCGCGATGTCAGCCAAATTATTCAATCTGAAAAATCCCTGCTGGAGAGTCGGAAAAGATTAATGTCCCAATTCATGGGATTTCCTCAACCTACATATGTCTGGCAAAATAAGGAAAATGATTTTATTCTGACCGATTTCAACCATGCAGCAGAGAGATTTAATCAGGGCAGCATCAGGAAACATATTGGGATGAAGATGAGCGGAATGTATGCTGATTCACCAGAAATTCTGGCGGATTTTAAAACCTGTTTCGAGAATAAAACTACTTTGTACAGGGAAATGGCCTACGCCTTTAAAACAAACAATAAAACCAGGTATTGGAAAATCAATTATGTTTTTCTTCCGCCTGATTCAGTAATGGTGCATACAGAAGACATTACTGAAAGGACAAATAATGAGCGGGAATTGCGAAAACTCTCAAGCGCTGTTGAACAAACTGCTGACAGTGTACTTTTAACCGATAATCACGGTATTATTTCTTATGTAAATCCGGCTTTTGAAGAGACAACCGGCTATACTTCCGCCGAAGTGATCGGAAAAACTCCCGCCTTTCTCAAATCAGGCAACCATGATAATGCATTCTATAAAAATTTGTGGGGAATTATACTAAGTGGAAATTCGTATACCGGTACAATTTTGAACAAGAAAAAAAATGGCGATTTCTACTGGTGCGAGCAGTCTATTACCCCAATGAAAAACAGTAATGGGAAAATTACCAATTTTGTATCGGTAATCAAAGATATCAGCGAACTCAAAAAGAAACACGAACAGGATTTCCATTTACGTATAGCCCGGGAAATTCAGCAGCGTCTGTCAAAAACCAAGTTATCGGTATCCGGTTTCGATATCGCCGGTTCCACTTTTTCAGCACTTGAAACAAGCGGCGACTATTTCGACTTTTTACACACTGCAGATGGTCATATCCTGCTTGCTGTCGGTGATGTTTCCGGTCATGGGATTGGTGCCGCATTGATCATGGCTGAAACACGTGCATACTTACACGCGTTTGCAAAGGGGGAATCAGATCCATCGATTATTTTAAAGGAGCTTAATGAGGAACTATGTTCTGATCTCGATGCAAATCATTATGTCACTTTGATTTTAGCCCGCATCGACCCCGTTCGCAAGATTCTTGACTATTCCAGTGCCGGCCACATTCCGGCCTATTTAATCGACGATCGGGGTAAAGTGATTCATACGCTCATGAGTACCGGTATACCAATGGGTTTCATGGCCGGTGAAGAATATTCCCGGAGTGAACCGATCACACTTGGATCCGGCAGCATTCTGACCCTGCTTACTGACGGTATTACCGAAGCAATGGCAAACGATGAAAAAGAGTTCGGCTATGACCGCATGATTGAGGTAATCAGCAATCACCGGATGGGGACTGCAAAGCAAATTGCCGAACATGTTACTCAGACAGTCTGTTCATACACGGATTCACAACACCAGGCAGACGATATTACCTCTGTAATCTGTAAAGTAATTTAAAGATGCAAATCTTTAACAGTATGATAATTCAAATACTTATAATGTTAATTTACCTTCCAGCTTTGTGGAAATGCCAAAATATTACCTGCGGCAAATAATCACGGCAGAATTATAAAGGTTTTTTTGGTCTTCTTCGATCAAACTTGATTAATTGTAGGGATGGGATTCGCAAATGGCAGGGATATAGACAGGATAATCCGAATATAATGGGATTATCCTGTCAAAAATGCATATTACGTATGATCAAACAATATTATCTGACCAGCATCATTCTTTTGATACTGCTGTTGGTTCCCGCTTCCAGTTTATAATAATATATACCACTAGGTAAAGTTGCCGCATCAAAACTGACCTGGTGAACGCCGGCAGCCAGATTCTCATTGATCAGTGTTTTGACCATCTGACCCAGATTGTTGTATACCGTCAAAACCGTATTACCGGCTGAGGGCAGGGAAAAAGTGATGGTTGTCGCCGGATTAAATGGATTGGGATAATTCTGTCCCAGCGCAAATACATATGGTGTACCGGCTGCCTCCTGATCCACTGTTGAAGAAGCCATATCAAAAGCGATATCATCCAGCAGGAAACTGCTGCCGAGCGTTATGTCATCCCCTGTGGCTGATGAAGACAAACTGATCGCAATCAAGATATAGGCATAGGCCGCCGGCTGTTGATTCCCAAATGAATAATCCATATCAACCGTAAACATCTGATAACCACCGCTGGTAGGTCCCAGTTCAGCCAGTCCAAGAGCAACAGGTGCCGACTGGGCATCATAAAAAAGCACTTCTATAAACAGCGCATCTTCGCCCTGGTTGGCCATCTGATAATAGCCGGTCATGCGTGTAAAACTCTGGGAAATAGGTAGAAGACCTGCCTCTGCGATCAATGCGGGTGGTATATTTACCTGTGCATACTGAATGACCTCCCCCTGTACGGAAGAATTACCGGAATAGCTGTTGTTTGATTGCGTAATAGTAGCATAAACACCCGGCACATTTGGAGCCACCCAGCCATCCGGATTACCCTGTGTCCAGTTTTCGAAACCGGGATTCGGAATCGGATTTTGCGCAGAAACCATCGATGCTAATATAGCTGTCAAGAATATACTCTGTATGAATCTGAAAAGAATTCTCATTGCATCTCCTTCGTCATATTTGACTTTTAATCGGTAGTGGATAATAAAAAGTTATTCCATTTACAAAAATTTCCTGAGTATATCAGCATAATAAGGATTCAGGTCTGCATTTTATTCCCGAATATGCCTATATTTTTTCTGTCCAGACGTTCACTCTCCAAGACAGTCTTTACACTTTGTTCCCAACTCTCATAATCGGGAATTCGATTTCCATCGATAATCATGAAAAAATCTGATGTCTGCTTGAATAGCTCCAGGGAAGGTTATTCGTCATCGGCGGATACCCATCCTCCGGATTTTTGAGGTTGTGTGTTACGGTTTGCCTGCCCGCCGAGTGGATAAAAGGTCTAACAATCCAAAATAAGTGTTTATAATTACGAGAATGGGGTCCATAAGGGAAATGAAACAAATCTGATACCATTATTTTCAAAAATTGAATTGCATTTTCAATCAGATTACGTAAATTGAACTTAGAGAATTTTCGCTCTTTTGCTTTCGATATGCTGGGAATTTTTTTAATCCACGCCTCTGAACGTAAACGTAAATATCATTTTGTCAGTTCGTAGAGAATTACTATATTCGTTTATTTTTTATAGATAAATAATACCTTTTTTAAGCCTATCCCTGAGATATGCGGAATTTACATAATAAAAATCCGCCGTTTTAACCTGTCTTTCAGTAACACAACTTATCATGCAATGGAGGACAACATGAAATTTGTCAGCTTTTTTATATTTATCGCACTATTCTTATCTGCGCTTTTTGCCCAGACAAGATCCCCATGGGAGATGAATTTGGGTGAAGGGATTGTTTCATTCGGCTATATGTCCCCTGATCATGGTGCCGTCGAAGAATATAATTTTGCCACGATACCCGATCCGGATGACCCTGATTGGGTCGCTGCGCCTGATCCTGATATAATTGGATACTGCCAGGTTCCTTCAACATTATGCAATAATATCGAATGCAGATATGGTGCGGATTTCACGTATTTTCGTACGTTTGTCGATATTCCCTCAAATGTTGTGATAACAGAATTCACCATCGCAACTTCGGACCCATTGAATTTTGATGAATGCCTTGGGGTGGATGACGGCATGCGTGTATCAGTCTTTAATTCCACTTACCCCGGCGGAATTGTCGTTCCGGAAAGTTATGTATATCTGGGCGGTACCGGGACGGCAAATTTAAAAGACCTGGTCGTCAGCGGCGAGGAAAATACCGTAATTGTTACCCATGTGGATGACTGCTGTCAACATTCTATCCTGAGCAGGGTCGAAGTTGTATTGAACGGAGAAATCGTGCCGGTACCCCTGAATATTGATATAGACATTAAACCGGGCAGTTATCCCAATTCGATAAACTGCGATAACGAAAAGGGTGTCATCGCTGTTGCAGTATTAACCTCATCCTCATTTGATGCCACTACTATTGATCACACAACAGCCGTTTTCCAGACGGCAACGGAGACACACACGGATAAGAAGACCGGGGATGCACGCCGTCATGAGGAGGATGTGGATGGCGATGGAGATATCGATCTGGTTTTTCATTTCAGATACGCGGATACGGATTTGAACTGTTATTCCCAGACCGGTGCACTGGTTGCAATGACGTACGATGGATATATCGTAAAAGGTACTGATACCGTCAGGATGGTACCATAATAAAAATTTATATTTTGTTTACCGGTATATGTGAATTGTTCTGCTTATTATCCCCTTCATTTTCAGGATGAAGGGGATTTATCGTTAAAGTCCCTTCAGGCGTTTCGAATTTTTCCGGTCAGTTAAATGAACACCCGGCCATAATTTCATTTGTTAGGATATACCGATACACATAAATTTTATCCGACCCCCATGGCAGAAATATCCCTGATCCGCGTCATTGGTAATTTTGAAAAACGGCATTGTCCTGACTCGCTGTCTACACATTTTTTTAATTTTCATTGTTCATCATCATGTCATCCCGCCAAGACGGGCTGACAATTTGTGAAGTCTGAAAATGAAATCAATTTTAATATTAAATTTCACTGTCACTCGTGTATTAATTCGGTTTCAAGGGGGGGTATAAATGCGGTCAGGACAGCACAGATATACACCGATACAACCATTAAATTCTTAGAGTTTTGCAAACCAAACGTCAAGAATTTTAAAGATATTTTTCCTGTCAACACAATTCCGGCTGGTTTAAGATTTCACTTACTTTTTTCTTCAGCTGGCGTGCACAGAATGGCTTTACAAAAAACCGGTCATGCAATACTTTTTTTGCCTGATATGCCAGGTTTGTATCCGGAAATGCCGTCATGGCAATAAATGGTATCTCCCGTTCACCCTGCTTCATCTGATTGAGCAGTTGAATACCGTCGCCGGATTCACAGGTGAAGAACAGGTCGGAAATTATCAGATCACATTCAAATGCCGACATGTAACACGTTGCCTCCTGATAATTTGAGGCATGCAGAACCTCGTACCCATCATCCTCCAGTTCAAAACTTAACGCTTTTAAAATCGAACGCTCATCTTCAACCAGCAATACCCTAAACATGTCCCCTCCGAAATACTATCACTTGTTTAATCGATGCATCGATATTATATCAATAATCATACCAATCTTTCATACCGCGAATCTGGTTATATTTCGTAAACCTTTCATATTTAGTCGTCCAGAATTAATCGATAAAACTTCAAATCTATTGATTTTTTATTCACATATTCTTCAGCTTAAGCATTCTGATCTTTTTACTCAACCACTCTCGGCTGATGCCGGCATCACTCGCGGTCGCTTTCATATTCCACCGGTTTTTATCAAGCAAGCGCGTGAAATACAGTTTCTCAAATTCATGTACCGCATCCTGATGCCCATGTGCGAAAATCGATCCGTTTTTATCATCATCCAGATCTATTTTATTTTTATAATACTGAAATTTCCGGTATTGGTTGAATCGCAGATCCGATGGCCGGATCACCCGGCCATCACAAAACACAAAGGCGTCTTCAATTATATTACGCAATTCCCTCACATTACCGGGATAATCATATTTTTTGAGCATTCCGAGTGCCTGATCCGAGAGATACAAGTTCTTATTTCGCTGCTGATTAAATTTTTCGAGAAAAAAAGTTGCCAGTGGTTCGATATCTTCCTGCCGCCCGCGCAGCGGCGGGATCGTAATTTTAATGACATTCAATCTAAAATACAGATCTTCGCGAAAGAGTTTCTCGTGTACGAGCTGTTCCAGCTCCTGGTTGGAGGCTGCCAGGATCATCACATTTGTTTCGATCGGGCGTTTTCCGCCGATCCGATAAATCTCCTTTTCTTCCAGGACACGCAAAAGGACTACCTGCAAGGGCATAGGTAGTTCACTGATCTCGTCGAGAAAGATCACCCCCTCGTTAGCCTGTTCAAACTTGCCCTGGCGGGTGGTATACGCACCGGTAAAAGAACCCTTCTCATGCCCGAAAAGTTCGCTTTCCAGAAGGTTATGCGGGATTGCAGCACAGTTTATCGGGATAAACGGTGCATGGCTCCGGCTGCTTAAAGCATGGATTGCACGGGCAATGAGGTCTTTACCGGTGCCGCTTTCCCCTTCCAAAAGACATGTCACATGCGCATCGGCGGCAATCTTTTTTACTTTTTGCATCAGTACACGAATCTCACGGGATTTTCCGATAATCTGATAATCATTATACTGCTGCCGCAGGGTTTGGCGCATAATTTCGTTTTCGATGACCAGCTTCCGGATTTCGCCTTTTCGTCTGATCAGATTTTCAATTCTAAGGATCAGCTCATCCAGTCCGAATCCCTTGGAAGTAAAGTCATCGGCACCCGCTTTCATCGTCTCGACCGCATTTTCAACGGTGTCAAATGCCGTCCGTCTGCTGCAGTCGGGAACATTAAATCGGTCACTACCAAATCGAACTCTTCACTTTCCAGCAGCTTTAGCGCATCTTCACGATTATCCGCTGTCAAACATTCGTAATCGGATTCATTTTGAAAATGAAGACCAATGCCGGAAAGAATGGTCTGTTCATCATCGGTTACCAGAATTTTAAACATAACATTACCTGTATTTGATATTGCAGATTTCAGTTTGTACCGGTAATTCTCAAAATTACTTCTTTACGGGCAGCGAAACGGTAAAAACAGAACCCGCATTCTTTTCACTCTGCACAAGAATATCTCCTGCGTGCAGGCTTATAGCCCGTTTTGCCATGGCCAGTCCAAGACCATGCCCCTGGCTTTTCATGGTAAAGAACGGCCGGAAAATGGCCTGCAGTTTTTCCTCCGGTATGCCACAGCCGGAATCCCGGACAATGATCAGAATGTTACCATTATATTTTGTTTCAACATATACCTCCCCACTTTCCCGCGTCGCCTCAAGTGCATTGAGTAACAGATTCTTGATCGCCATATACAGCAGGCGAAAATCGCCCCGGAATGCTGGTATGTTTTGATCATATTTCCGGTGTTTTACCGTAGAATTGATACTGACATCATCAACCGCTTTGTTGACCAGCGCATTGATATCCAGCGGCTCCAGATTCAACTCTGCGGAACGGGCAATATCAAGTGTCCGGCGGATAAAATCTTCAATACGCTGTGCGGCCAGTAATAGTTCAGCACTGTATTTTCGCAGCGGACTGTCTGGTTCCAGCCGCCGGTGCAGGCCGTCGGCAAGCAGATGGATGCCGTTCAGGGGATTTTTAAGATCATGAATGATATATGATGCGAATTCACCGATCATCACCAACCCTTCATGGGCGCTGCGTTCACGGATCAGCTGATCCAGTTGGGTGGACAATTGGTTCAGTGTCTTCACCATTTGTCCGATTTCGTCTTCGCTTAACTGCGGGATCTTCTGATCAAACATCCCCCTTCCGTACGCCTGGGCCAGTTCCGATGCTTCAGCAATAGGCCGGACGACCAGAATTGAAAGATAATAGGCGAGAAGCAGACTTACGATCAGGGCGATGACACCAATTCCGGCAATTGTTTCAAACAGCCCGGAAAAGATATTTTCCGCAAGATAGTTCATACGTACCGTACCGATATACTGATTAAGTCTCGTCACCGGTACACTGGTTTCCCAGACTGTTTTTCCCTCTTCATTCGTCCGGCTGACCATTTGCATGCGGCTGGTCCGTTTTGATTCCAAAGTAAGCTGATCATGCAGGCGCGTCCCGCGGAGTCTGGGATCATCTGCAGCGATCACCCGGTCGTTTGAATCCAGAAGCATGATTGACATAATTTCTTCGCCTTCCTTAATACTGTCGATCAGGAGCTGTGCTACAGCATAATCTTCCAAAAGAATGGCATTCAAACTGGTGTAGGCGAGGGACTGGGTAAGCCGGAATGCTTTCGCTTCGGCCTGTTTGCGCAACAGATTTTGCTGAAAAAGAAAAACCACAACGGATAACAGGATCACGATCAATGTGACCAGGCCGCCAAAGGTAATAAAAAACTTATTTCTTAATTTCAGATTACGCCAAAATTGCATGGATAGCCTTAATGAATCAGCTGCATCGTTTGGAATTCCAGAATCTGATATGGTGTTGCCGATATAAATTTTATTTTATCTGAATTATAGGCAAAATGTGGTATTATGTGATTCAGAAAAACTGCCGGTGTTTCACCGATTATTATATTCACTATCTCCCGGTAGAGCATATTACGTTTTTCAAGGTCGTGATTCTGCTCTGCCAGATACAATAAACTATCGACATGATTATTATTATACTTCAGAAAATTCTGTGAAGATTGCGAATGAAACAGTGTTTTCAGAAAATTACCCGGATCGCCAATTATCTCACTATCATAGCCATAGGTGAATATCGATGTAAAATCTGAACCAAGTGCCTGTCGATGCTGATCCCACGAGGCGGATAAACTCAGTTCCAGATGAATACCCTCTTTTTTCAACTGGGTTTGGATCATTTCAAATAGTATCTGTCTTTCGTTTCCTGCACCTGGCAGGATAAACTCAAAAGTCAGGTCATTATCCGCACCCAGACTTTTTAAGACCGATCGGGCATGATCGGGATGATACGCATTTTGACTGGTTGTCACCAGGTGATCATAAATCGGCGGGAGAGGGCTTCTAGCGACCTGTGCATTTCCCCTGTTGGTATTATTTACGATTCGCGGTATATCCAGCGCCGCTAAAAATGCTTTGCGATTTTCGGCCATATTGAATGGTGCCCGCATATTGTTAAATCCGATAAATTGAACATTTACGGGTTTATTGACCAGGTAATTAATTTTACCTGACCATTTCAACCGGTCGATCATGTTGCTCGAAATCATGTAGATAATATCTACGTCACCATTCTTCAGCGCATTGGCCACCGAAGAATGATTCGGAAAAGGGACGAATCTGATCTCCTTTACCTCACCAGACCGAAATCTGCCATTGGGATGCAGAGCCAACTTAATCGTTCCGTCGCTATTTACATTTTCAGAATAAAAAGGACCTGTCCCGACCAGGTCAGGATTCAGGTCCCGATAATTACCGATTGTCCTTGGGGTTTGTACGGCCAGTACATAGGGTGAACAAAGTGCGTATAATAAAAGGGCATACGGACGCTTCAATACAATTTCAACCGTCAACGAATCAATCATGTTTGTCTGATAGATGATATCGCTTAAAAGCCAGTTCGCTTTTAAATTCTGATACCGCCGGATTGAGTATAGTACGTCCGCGGCTGTCAGCTGTTTACCATTATGAAACCGTATATCCGGTTTCAGCCCGAATCTGTAATTCAGATGGTCTTCTGATATTTCCCAGTTGTCAACCAGGTTCGCTTCTACTGTTCGATAATCGTATTTAAGTACGAATAAGGTCTCATATATCTGACTGAAAATCTGAACTTCATAGATATCGGTATGCCTTACCGGATCGAGACCCGCAGGGAGATTCTCGATCCCCACATAGACGGCAGAGTCGCGGTTACAAGCTGAAACGATTTGGAGAATAAACAGTAATAAATACAACCCGGTTTTACGCAAGGGACACCCTCTGGTTCGGCTTTCGCCCCGGTCAGTTTATGGTTCTTCCGATTATGTTCTGCGCATTTGCTGAACTCGGCGCTATAAAAGATAATAACATAAACAGCAGAATCCATAGCTTTTTGAACCGGCGTAAAATTTTTTTTAACATGGCAACCTCCTCATTAAATGGTTTAGGGTTAAATCTATTTAAGAATGCGGGATTCAAATTTCCTGCATGGTGTCGGTTATCCGCACCGGTTTTATCATTTGGCTTAGCCGTTCTATGCCGGTTTTGATCTTAATCCAAAGAAATTTTTCCACCCGGGCAAGATTAAGCCGCAATGCGGTCATCATTTTTAGCTGATACCGGTAACCGGTTGCCCAGTTGTCACAGATTAGTAAACCGGCCTGTTTATACTGCCGATATAATGCGCTGCCGCGGTAAATTTCCAGTTGCTCATTGATCGAGATCCTGCTGCGGCTGCTGTTGAAATATCTTCTTCTTATCCGGAATAAAGTATAGAAATGCACCAGCAGATCACGCAGCCGTGTGTGAGCGTCGGCAAGTATTACCGAAACAATACAGTCTATCTGCAGTTGTTTAAGCAGAATAATTGCACGCATATTTTGTAGGACAGTTGTACCTTTGTTGAACCGATCCAGATGTGCCTGATCAAATGATTCGATGCCCAGAAAGACCCGCTGCAGGCCGGCGGATTTCAGGATTTGCAGAACCTGCCGGTCCATTGAATCCACCCGGCCCATCAGTTCAAAATGTATTTTCAGGTCATTTTTTTTCAGTTCCTCTGCCAGGGCAAACGCACGTTTTCGGTTGTGTATACCGCGGGTCATAAAATTATCATCATTCAGAATAAAATAGGAACAATTGAATTTATCCCGAAGCCGTTTCAATTCTGAGACAAAGACCGGGATCGAATGACTGCGCCATTTAGGTCCGGACCCGATCGTATAAAACGCATTTATATCACAGAACGAGCAATTGCCCCAGCAACCACGTGAAGCATTTACCCGCAAATGTCCGGTTTTTTTCAGCACTGTCTGAGCATACTTACGATCCGGCGGTGGGAGCGAATCCAGATCTCTGATCAGCGGCCGGGCGGGATTATGCACGGCGGTTCCATTTTTCCGGTAAGATATACCTTCAATTGAGGAAAGCGGTTTGATTTTACAATCCAGCAAATGGTCCATCAGCTCCAGCAGGGTTGATTCCCCTTCACCCCGGACGATATGGTCTATTCCGGGACAATGGAGAAGCAATTCATCGGCATGAAAAGTCGGGAAATATCCACCCGCTACAATCGTTCCATGGAAACCGGCGCTACGCAGTTGCTTGATAAGCGCAAGTCCCTTTTCTCTGGTTTTATCGAGCATGGAAATACCGATTACCGCCGCTGAAGCGGCCATCAACAACTTTGTTCCCGCCGGCACATCGAGGTTGTCCAGTGCCATATCTAGCATATCGACCGAATATCCATGATATTTGATATAGGCAGACAGGCTGGCAAGACCCAGATGTTCGCAGGGAATATCCCGGTTGTCGCCGGGATTCACAAGGATAAGATCCATGCAGCTACCCCTCTCCGGCAAATAATATATGCCACATTTATGCCATTTCGAAGGCATTTTTACAAACTGATTAAAATGAATATGTTAACCGGTACCAACGTCTGGTATAAATGGCCTGTAATGTGGCGCTCATGTGAACGATCATTCACAACCAGCGGCCGATCCTTCATCGATCGATTGAACGATAATTCACGAAAACAATATACGAACCTGACCTATTCATTAACCACGGAGTAACACAGATAACAATTTGAATTTATTTAAATTACTACTGATTTACATGTATCATCATGATATTTTTTGTTGGTTTGAATATTTTGGCTTAGTACTTTTTTTCAATATACTGTGTTCCTCTTTGCATTCCGCCGGCCAGTCTGGCAGTCGGACAGGCAGGCGCGGCGCCGAAGGCGTGGCGATGAACAGCTCAGACCGATCATCGTTCACAGGCCCCATCAAGATATGTCAGATATATGTAGTACACCGTTTTGCCGATCAGATATGCCCGATATGCTATTTATCCCAGCCGGTTTCCAGTACCCGTCGGGCATTCTGGCCCATGATTTTTTTAACATCCTCGTAGCTGATTCCATAATCCAGCAGTGCCTGGCTGACCCGCGGCATCTTGGAAATATCGCGCAAATCATCGGGAGGATCGGTGAAGCCGTCATAATCGGAACCGATTGCGATATTATCATAGGTGCCGGTAATTTGCTTTATCTCTTCCACGGTCCGGATGATATAGGAGAGTGCCGGGTTATATTGCAGGAAACGCTCCTGCAGGCCGAACAGCCAGTAGTTATTAAAGATGATGCCAATCACGCCGTTACAATCTGCAATCTCTTTTATCTCATTTTCATCGGGATTCATGGCAACATTGAACAGGCGGGTGATGCCGCAATGGGAAAAAATCAGCGGACGTTTTTTACTTCCGCAGTTGCGGTTGATCTCATAAATCCGTGAAAGCCCCTCCGCTGTTAAATGCGTCAAGTCTTTCACCCAGAGGGGTAAGACCTTTACTAAAATCCGGCTTCTGTTTGCAATTGAGCACCTTCCGCATCCCAGGAGCAATACCGATCAGCGGGTATGATAAATCGTTTTCATAAAAGTGCGCAACGGTCATCATACAGACCCCGCGATCAAAAAATTCATGCAGTTTTTTCAGATATTCCCGTGCATGTGACAGATTGTGACCCAGGCTATGGGCTCCTTCGATTGCATGTACAAATACGATCATGCCATGCTCAAGTCCGCGTTTCATTTCAGCCTTATTTTTAGCAATCATGACGGGATAATTCTTTACCGCCGCCACTTTATTTTCGAATGTCTTCAGCATTTCAATCGTCTGTTCAAATGGTCGTTCGGGATGGCTCCATTCCTCTACTTTATTTCTAATTTTCCGGAAATAAAAGCTCAGCACTTTATTTACTCCCGAAAGGACACTGCAGTCATCGACAAAACGTTTTTCCGGCAGATAGGCGGTGGCAAAAACCAGATCGACGCCGGCGCGCTGCAATTTGGGCAGATCCACCTGCATATGAACAGGATTAAAATCCGGGGTGGTAAAGTGGTCGGTTGTCAGGTCGTAATCGAATAAGTGGATTTTCAGATCCGGATGCGCGTGAATATCGGCAACCAGCTCCTGTTGATTAAATTGATATCCTCTGGGGCTGTCGGGCATAGGAGGCCTCTCCAGTTAAATTCTTCGAAATTTTCTTGATAAATGGTTGCAGTCTCGTTTTCAGGAATGTCAGAGGCATTACACGCCGGGGGAGCAGATCCGCCCGCAAGCGGATCTGCCGGCGTCGTACTCGGACAGGTGGGTTGGGAGGAGGTTTTGCCCATACCTTGATCCTGATCCCGGGCGGGAGGCAGGTAAAATGGGTGATTGGGAATCGTTCAGGCATTTGGCTTACCCTCCCCTGGCCTGCCACGACCCGCCCCCTGGCTATTCCTTTCTCCAAATGATTTGACTCCGGGACAGGTCAATGGGTGGCCTATTTCAGGGTATTTCAGCTCAAGCCCCTCGTTTTCCAGAATGATGATAATATTTTCAGATTTAGGTCCGTATCGATTTTGTTCCTTTTTAACCGAATACGGATGCTTCCCAGCATGTATTCAAAATTAATGCCAGTAAAATCAGGATCTCTAATTCTATAAATAACAGTATGTTGGATAAAAAAATCAAAATGGAACCTCAAAACGATTATTATTGTTTTGTGAACATTTATTCACATTCGTCGGTATCTATCGGTTTGTTATATATTATCCGCCCTGATTCGGGCAATGATAAATAGCAGGTATTCAGTACCGGTGAATTAATCTTCATATATGCAACCGGTCATTTATACCGGCCGCTGCCGGAGCTATAAGATCATCAAAATATCGACTCATGTTGCCCATGATCAAATTATTTACGGCTGCAGGACTGATGTTTGGCGGGCGGTCGGGTTCAGGTATCTTTTTAGCTGGATATATTCGAGGGGCTGATCAAAATTTCAGGAGGGCGATATGTATGCACCTATTCAATCTGTGCACAGCAATCCATTAACCGGCACTTTTTCGGGAAGGAAAACGATAATCACGTGATGAATTCGTTTTATAACAGAAGTGTTATAGTGCATTTTTCAGTTTGTACTGCAATTCTTCTGATCGGATTGCCCGGCGTTTTTATTCCGTATATTTTATTTCCGCCGTTTTGGCGATGACCGTACTTGAGGTCTGGGATGTCTCCTTGTGCAGATAGAAATAGCACGAAACGGGATGTTTCAGATCTGCGTGATTCCAGATCATATCCAGGGGATATGTGTGTGTGATGGTGCCTGCTTTTTCAGTCAGGCTAATATCTGTATCCTGGCCGATGGAAAAAGTCTGTCCTTCATTAACAGACGTGAATTTTACCGAAATACTGAAACCGTAATCACTTTGTACAGCGTTATCAATCGCGTATTTCAGTATCGCTGCAATCGTATCTGATGCACTGATCATTGATCCGGCTGCAGGAACAAGCTCGGCGACTTCGATATAGGTTGCTGCAGCATTATTGCCTTCGGTCGGATTAACCTTACAGGCAAATAACAGGAACACTGCCATCAGTGTAATTGACGCGTAACCTTTCATCTTTATTCTCCCATATAAAATTCTCTTACTTTTGACTTTTCCGTTCGGCGGCACGGTGGGGGGCAACATGCTTCATCGTAATCTTTTCAGCGTCTGTGTTTGGGTTCACAACATGTGGCTGAATGTGTTCATCCGACCTGGGAACCTCCACGCCTTAGTCAGAATATATTTCACAAATCTGCTTGAAATTAATAATCGGCGGAAAAGTCAATTTATAAAATAATATGAGCGCGGAATGATAAATAAAATTTTGCCCGTCCGGCTGGAAGGATTTTCAGTTTTGACTGGACCGTACCAATTTTAAAAGCAAGAGTAAAAAATCCTGGATTAAAATTATGGAAGGAATCTTCATAAATCCATTTGTGAACTATAATTCACATCGATAGAAAGCATCCGTGGAAGATAATTCACATTTTATGATTTAACATTACCAGTAAAATTTATTTTTTAATGGCCATTATTTTATACGACATTTAAAACTCTTCAGACCGATATGAATATTTATTATTTAATTCCCTGAATCTGCATTTTCAATGGTGGTGATGGTCTTTAAGATTGATATAAAATCAACTGCTGAAACAAGCTTCGCATTTTGTTTATCATGCCATATTCAGAATTTATTAATTTGTATCCCGTAAATATTGGATATTTGCTTGGGGGTATATAGATTATATTTTAATTCGATTCCCTGAATTCAAAACTTATATGGTATTGTTGCTGATAAATAAAAAAGATGAAAAATTATGACTTCAAAGATAAATACGGATCATTTTTAATTGAATTCACGCTTCCCCCATAAAATGTCACAATCTTCCCAAGAGGAGATCATTCAGCAAAAGTGCAGATGTGATACGAAATATTAACTAAAATGAATGCCGGTAACCAATCGAGAATTTTACCTTTCCGTATTCTTCAATTATATAACGGGTGCCGTACCGATCCTGTAATTCATCAATATCATATCCGGTTGTGGCTATGAATATGACATCAATATCCAGGCCGTTGGATTTTGTTTCTCCCCACATCCATTGAATTCCACCTCCAAGCGAAAGACCGGTATACGTATCTGTATCGTTGCCTATCTCCGACATGGCATTCACGCCATAAAACGCCATTATCCTGGGCCTCATTGTATTCTCAACAGAAGAGAAGAAATATTTTAACCCAAAATTATATCCGACGCCTGCAAGTATTGTTGTGCCCAGGCCGAACGATACATTCAGATTAGGTGCTATATTAACATCAACATTCCCTCCCAGGACACCATAGGGGATTCCGAAGCCTAATCCCCATGAATTTTTGTCAATGACCGGTTTGTCCTCCGCTGTTTCCTGTGACCATGACAGCGAAATCAATGTAAATAATACCAACATTACACCAATACGTTTCATGATTAACTCCTTTCTTTCAATAGAACTGTATTATTTTTATGAAGAGCCTGCAATATTTGGATATACTTATCCTGTTGGATAGGATTTATCAACGATAGATAAATTTAAGCCATGAATAATTTTATTTTTCATGAGCAGATCTAATTATCAAAGAATGAATCGGTTACTTCAATGGTATGTGTTTTTCCATCTTCAATGGTGACGGTTAAATTCTTCGTATTTGAATATGTACTACAGTTATTATCTGCGCAGAGACTTAGTTCGATGCTGCGTTTGCCAACCGCCAATCCATATATTTCACAGACTCGTGGCCGTACATTGGCAGCTAATGCGTATTCAGGGAGAAATACCTCTATATGCTGATTTAGCCTGTTAATGACCTTCAGGAAGCCCGGTCCGTGGGCATTGATTACCGTCTCACAAGCCCCGGCCGGGTCGGATTCCGTAGAACTGGAACAGGAAAAACACAGAACCATAAGAGATATTATAAACAGGAATTTCATTTTAGTCGTTCCATCCATTTTCATGATAAAGTGCCTGGATTTCCATTTCATCTAACGCCCGGTTATAAATGCGAATATCATCGATTATACCGTTGAAGTATTTCACGTTCCCATCTGTATACGGCACGCTGCCTGTTGTGCTGGCAATAACCCCAATGCCGATTTCCCTGCCGGTTACAAATGTATTACTGACAAAAGTCGTATTCGATACTGCTTCACTTCCGTTTACGTAGATCTTCGTTCCGGTTGAACTTGTGCTAATGACCCAATGATACCATCCTCCTACAGGCGGACTGGTATAATAATAATCGATCCGGTTGATCAACCAGTGGCAGCTCATGTGGAAACTTTTCAAACCGTTTACATTCAAGCCCATAAACCAGGTTGTTCCACGGGTGCTTCCGCCACCGTACCCCAGCACTCCCGGCCGGTTGTCAACGGTATTCGCAAAAAACCATACAGAAATCGTCCTTTCTGCCGTGGGCAATTTGGATGCATCCGCTTCAATATAATCATTCTGGCCGTCGAAACTGTATGCAGCATTATTGTTGCCATGGCGATCGGGTGCAAGAACGGCGCCCATGACTGTACCATGTATGCCATTGCCACTTTCATCTTTGGCACTACCGTTAAAGGGCCAGTAGGCGATCAGTCCATCGGTCGGGATTAGAAATTCCACGTTGATTTCCGTTTGCATCTGATCTTCTCCCCCGTGGCCATCCGTGACTTTACAACTTACCGCAATTATCCCTGTACTGTCCGGTGCATGCCATTTCACAGTGTCTGCTGATCCGGTTATTGAACCCGATGTCGCTGTCCAGACATAGTTTAAATTATCCCCGTCGGGATCGGTGGCCGAGCAGATCAGCATAACCGAGTCCAAAGGATTTACACTATTCGGAACCGCATTCAAAGCGGTTATTACGGGAGGACGATTGGCTGGTTCTGAAGGATTATCCTCACCGCATGAACAAAAAATGATTCCAATACTGAGCACATATACAACGGGTATTATTTTTGTCCGCATTTCCAGCTCCCTAAATATTTTTGTAAGATAAGATGGTCTTGTTTTTCATAAATCACCGCAGCTATATTTATAAAATTTAAGACATCTGAGACGACAATTATCGTTATTTCATGAGCACCATTTTACGAATTTGTGTATATGAGCCTGACTGAATTCGATAAAAATATACGCCGCTTGCAAAATGGCTGCCGTCGAATTCAACAGAGTGTAACCCCGCATTTTTATACTCATCGACAAGTATGGCAACCTCCCTTCCGAGTATATCCGATACTTTAATATTTACCCTGTTTGCTGTTGGAATTGAATACTTTATCTTCGTTGTCGGATTAAACGGATTTGGATAGTTTGGATACAGAAATGACTTAATCGTATTCAAACCGAGATGATCCTCAATGTAGGTGGGATCTGCGATCCCATTTCCCTTCAGGGTAACAACTGCCTCTCCCCCGGTACTGGTAATGAGTATACTGGCGCGAATGGTATCAATCGCATCAGGAGTAAATTCTACTGAGACGAATTGGCTGTCTCCTGCATCCAGGTTTGAGAAAGACGGACTAACATTGAAGTTAGCCTGATTATCACCATTAATGTTCATGGAATTAGTGACCGCTGATAACCCTCTGTTGAACAATACAAAATTATCATTTGCTGTATGGCTTATTATGACATCCCCAAATTCAATTAAATCAGGCAATGCTAAAATTTGAGAAGCCATGAATCCATATAAGAATATAGTATAATTTCCAGTATCATCACCCGGGTAGGAATCACTCGCCAAAATGGTGTAATAGCCAACATCGTTTATTCTGATGCCGATTTCAGCCTGTGCTCCATCTGAAGCTGATAATACTAAATCGCCAGAAGGATCAAATAACTCAACAAACGGCTCCAGGGGATAGGAACTCGAATTTTCTGTCAAACGGATTATAATCGAATCGCCTGGCCCTCCTAAGAAAACGTATGTATCCACCTCACCATCGGCAGAAATACTTCCGGTTAGTGTTTCTCCGAATTTGATCCTAGTTATATTCCCAGGCTCTACCATTCTTTGGATAAACAATGAATAATTGCCCGTATCGTCGCCGGGATAAGAATCGCTGACCAATATCATATAACTGCCATCCGCAGGCAATGTAATTTCCATCTGGGCTTGTGCACCATCGATGCCGGCTATTAATGAATCGCCGGCGGGGTTAAACAATTCTACAAGAGGTTCCAATGGGTAGGAACTCGAATTTTCGGTCAGGCGGACAATGATTTTATCGCCTGCATTTCCGGTAAATGAATAGGTATCCACATCTCCATCGGTAGAAATACTTCCGGTCAATGTTTCACCGTAGTTGATTATCGATGCATTCCCCGGATCAATCACCCGCTGGATAAACAGTGCATAATTGCCCGTATCGTCGCCGGGATAAGAATCGCTGACCAATATCATATAACTGCCATCTGCGGGCAATGTGATTTCCATCTGGGCTTGTGCACCATCGATGCTGGCTAATAATGAATCACCGGCTGGATCAAATACTTCGGCAAGAGGCTCCAACGGGTAGGAACTCGAATTTTCGGTCAGGCGGACAATGATTTTATCGCCTGCATTTCCGGCAAATGAATAGGTATCCACCTCTCCATCGGTAGAAATACTTCCGGTCAATGTTTCACCGTAGTTGATTATCGATGCATTCCCCGGATTCATCACTCGCTGGATAAATAGCGCATAATTGCCCGTATCATCACCATTTACATCACTTGCAAAAATAGTGTACGTCCCGGTTTGAGGTAAAACGATATTTATCTCTGCTTGTGATCCATCGGATGTGGATTCTACCGGATTTCCGGTCGGATTGTATAATTCAAGCGATGGTTCCAGCGGGTAGGAACTCGAATTTTCGGTTAATCGAATTATTACCTTTTCATTTGCAACTCCAGAAAAAGTGTATACATCAACTTCTCCATCGGAGGAAATACTTTCTGTTATTGTCTCCCCATAACTGATTGCCTGCTGAGCGTAGATATGGAAATTCAGGACAAAGAGTACGAATAGTAACGAACAGAAAATTTTCATAATACCCACCTTTCGGATTTTTTCAAGCTATTGAAGAGGTACGGTTTTTTAAATTCCCATGTATCAATCAAACGAACTACTGTCCTCTTCTTTTTAGAACGAAATCGTTCGCCTGAATATTATCAAAGTAAAATTCTCATGATTGATATTGAGTGTTAGATATTATTTCCCTCCAAACAACAGGCCCACATCAATCATAATAACCTGATTTTTTATGTCTTCACTTCCAGCAGTAGATTCCTTATTTATTTTGGTTAATCCGAAAGAATATTGACCATCCACAAACAGGTCAACACCTCCGAGAGGCATCACTAAACCGGCGCCCAGATTGATCGCCAGTTCAAAAGTATCAAAGGATTCTTTGATATCATTTTCCTCTTCTGCGGTGAATGGACCAACTGTCATCCCCATTGCTTCTCCCTTTGCCGTCGCTTTTGCATGATCTGTGGCGGATAACAAAAAACCAAATTCAGGACCGGCGATTATATACGGCTTGATATCTGACTCTCCAAACTCCAATTTGCCCAGCACCGGAAAACTCAAATAGGTCAGATCGATCTCATCTTCAACACTTCCACTGATTGAGACCGGGATACCTTGCTCAACCAGTACCATATTGAAATTGCCCCCAAGTTTCGCCCCTTTTTGATTATATAAAGCATTTACCTGGAGTGAGAAGATGGGACTTAACCGGAATTCCACCAAACCGCCGATATTAAAAACTTTCCTGCTGGACTGATCAATCACTATTTCTATCGGTACACCTTCAAAATCCATCATTTCCGTGCCGCCCATATCTTCGCTAAAATTCACAAAACTGAGACCGCCACGTACACCGTACCTTACCTGTGAATATCCGGCATGAATAAATGAAATCACAACAAATGTGATCATTAGTGATGTTATTGTATTCTTAGACATACAATCCTCCGGATTTATTATATATAGGGTAAACTAAACCATTTAACTCATTTTTTGTTATCTTTGTAAAATACCAGTTCTCCCTGATCGCTGATAATCGAACCGAACTGGGGGATTTGTTCCATATTGTATTTTTTGGCTTCTTTGGCAACATTGGCCTTTAAATAATATCCCAGTTCATTTGAGGTGATATACGTATCTTTGTTATAATCCGCGGCTCCTGTCAGGCCGGTCTTCAGGACCCGCATGAACAAACCATCCACGGCTTCCTGTTTTTTCCCCCCGGCAGTGATAATATTTCTTGATATTTTTGCGCTTTCATCTTTCAGATTTTCATAATCAATATTTTCTGCGGGATACTGGCTGAGAGGTGGGACAGAAACCAGTCCCAAACCGCTGTAACAGGCGTCAATTATGAATAAGACATCTTTCGCCTTTGATTGTACGGCCTTCTGATTCAGATTTGTCATCGAAATCGTATTCAGATCGGTATCTAGATCGGAATCATAGGGCAGCAAGTATCCGGCTTCTCCGCCGAGGCGATCCTCAATCGTGATACCGTGTCCGGCATAATAGAGGACGATCAAATCCTGTGAACCGGCGTTTTTCAAACGGCTGTAGACTTCCCTGGAAATGGCAGTAAAAGTTGCCTGGTCGTTGTATAGTGTGTAAATCTCATCAAAGTAAAATTGGTCATTCACTAATTTTTTGAAAGATTCGGCATCATTGACCGCCAGATCCAGTTTGGAAATTTTATCGGATTTGTAATTGTCGATTCCAACTATTACCGCAATTTTCTTACCGTATTTTAACTGATCTTCATACGGGTTATATAATACCTTCATGATTTTACTGCTCGTCCTGGGTAAGCCTGCCGAGTCATATGCAATGGCCTCAATAATATTTTCAGTTGATTTAAGATCGACCGTTCTGGATGCGGAACCCTCAAGAAACGGATCATAGGTAACCGGGATTGACGATTCAATCGTTTTAATGCCCCTGGTCTTGGTTCCCAGTTTGATTATCTCTTTTTGTTCGCCGTTGACTTTTATGATTATCTCTTCGATATATTTTTTATTATCTAATTCCAGATTCACAATAATGCTGCTCGATTTTGACATCGGTTGATGCGGCGATTCAATAGTCAATACCGGCGGTAGTTCCTCAGATTTAAAGACCACAAAAGAGGTCAGTTCTGTTTGTTTCCACTTATTTGAAGCTATCACCTTAAATTTATTCTCGCCAGAATTCAGGTTTACCGGCAGTTGAACACGTTCAGATTTTTTATCTGCGGAAGGAATAGTCTTTATGAGTTTACCATCAAATTCAATCTGAATTTTGTCAAGCCCGACATAGTCGGTAATATCGGCCATAAATTCATACCGACTGTCGTCGACCTGCGTGTTGTGCAGTGATGTTATATCGATCACTGGAGGCAAAGGGTCAAAGGTCACCAGTATACGCTCGCGATGCGAGGCATCACCTGCAAAGGCGGTGACAATGATCTCATTCTCACCAGGCTGCAATAAAACTTTTTGTGCGATCTCCCAGGTAATGGTGCCGCTCTCACAGCGGATTATTTCCTGAACGGTATTATTACTCTTTATCTCAATATAATCCAGACCCCTTGCGTTCTCTGCCCTGCCGATCAATTCCAGCTCAGGCAGGTGGGAATCATATCCGATATCACTCAATCTGATCTCCGGCACCGAGACAGCCGTACCTTTTGTATAATACAATCCAATCTGATGAGATAAACCCGCCACGTCTGACAAGGCACCCAATTGACTGCGTATGCTGTACATAATACCCAGGTCTCCGATCAGAAAATCCAGGCCGGCAAAAAAACTGCTGCCTTCATTCTGATAGCGGTCATAGCCGGTTTTAAGATTCAGATTGTTATTATAGAGACTTTTACTTATTGCAGCCTGTGTAACGACCTCATCGCCTTCGATCCGCAGGTCAATCTGCGGAACGAATAACCAGTTCAGGTATGCTATTCCGGCATTTAGCACTTTTTCTCTTTTAAATCCGTTCTCACTGAGTGAAATGTCGGGTGAATTCAGATGGTCCGCAGAAAAACCGATAAGCAGGTCAGGAACCGGATTTGCCAAAAGACTTAAGCCGACCGAAAATGTACTTCGGTTCATTGCTTTTTCCATTATTGGATCATTAAGATCAAACAGAAAAAAATTATCCTGATTATAACCATAATATAATAAGTTCGCGTTCAAACCGACCGTCAATACATCATTGAAAAAACGCCAGGCGTAGAGCAGGGAAAAATTACCCTGGCGGAAAACATTTGAACTGAAATACTGTACCCGCGCGCCGATTGTGGAATTTGTATGAATCGGATAGGCAAAGTTCAATAAGCTGTTCTGCATGCTTTCCTCACCCAGACCGGTATGCAAAAACTGTGTGCTGACCAGAATATGATAGTTTTCAAAAAAAACGATCGCAGCCGGGTTATGAAATGCAATATCCGGTGACAAGTAATTAGCCGTGTTGAGCGAAATCAGCGACTGGGCACTTATTGGCTGTATGCTCATTGTCATGGTCAGCAAAACCACGCTCATATATCTTTTCATAATGACAACCTTTGTTTTCATTAAGCGTACTTCCAAATGACGTTAGTACATTATGGTAACCGTTCCATTCGACAACGTTTTATTTTCCGATTGTACAATATAGATATAAGGACCCGGCCTTAACATGTTGCCGTTTTCATCCCTCCCGTCCCACTGAAGTGTCGAATGGTTTATGCCTGAAAATTCTCTCACTTTGCTGCCGGTAATACTGTATATTTTCACGGTAACACTGCCCGAGATCGAATCCGGTACAACGAAATTTGCGTAATCATTAAACCCATCTTCATTGGGGGTAATGGGGTTGGGATAAACTACGATACCGGTGATCTTTAAAAGTCCGTGTTCAGAGACGGCATTAAGTATGTTGCCGTCGGAGTCATATAATTTAAACGACACTATGGCAAGTTCCGTTGAGGTTCCGGTCTGGGCGGAAAGCCTGATCCTGAAATTCAGATACAGCAAAATCCCCTTTGCCGCTTGAAGCCCGGCACTTCTGGCGATTGAAACCGCCACCCTGTCGTCTTCGTTTTGGGAAGCAAGAATAAAATCCTCTGTAAAAGTTGACCGGGAGACACTAACGAATTCCAATAACGCCGGATCGTATTTGATCAGAAATTCGGCTCCGGCTATTTTGGCAACATCTCTAAAATTTAATGGGACTTTGATGATACTGCCCGGGGGCCCCTGGCGTTCAGACAGCGAGACAGTTGCTGCATTAAGGGGCTTTAAAGCAAAGATCAGCAGAATCAAACCACCTGAAATATATTTTATCGAATTATGCATGATTCCCTCGTTCCGGCAAAACATGTTCTGGGTTTTTTTCCTGTTACTTGATAAAAAACATCTTCTTGATGGCCTGCCCTGAACCGTTATCGAAGACGATTTTATAAAAGTAGACACCGCTGGACACCATACGTCCCTGGTTATCATCACCTTTCCAGGTGACGGTATATGTTCCGGCATCCCTGCTGTCCTTGACCAGCGTCCGGACCAGCTGACCATTGATGTCATATACGGCTAAACATACATCCCCGGACACGGGGATATCATATCTGATTGTAGTGGATGGATTAAAAGGATTCGGATAATTTTGGTAAAGTACATATTGTTCCGGTACAGCTATTGGATTTTGGTGATTTAATTCCACTACTGCGTATATGTCATTTCCCGTTTGGTCAAAAAGGCTGAGTGATGTTATGCTCAAATTGATCCTGTCCGTCGTTTTATTCTTGGGCCGAAAAAACAAGCGGACAATCTCACCGTTTTCACTCAGCAGGCCATCCAAGTTGACGGCTGACAATTTTGACCGTCCGATAGCAGTGTAAAATCTGATGTGTTATATTCTATTGTCAGGTCCATTCCGCATACATCCGTTCTGTTCTCGACAAAAACGGGAACACTCAGCAGATCAGAGGACTTACTAAATCTTTCTATTGCATAGACAATCGCTATCCCACCCTGACCGGTAAGCATTGCAAAGGAAGATACTGGTTTGGCCAGCAGGCTACTGAGCGATTCGGTTAAAATGCCAATGGCATCCGCCGCATTCACCACTCCATCGTTGTTAAAATTGGCTGCCCAGTGTTGATAGCGTGAAGGAC
>WOR8_10000371_pt1 | contig 47217 bp, 68 predicted proteins | sample DeeMarSeWOR38_10_FD_19890 | JGI IMG/M metagenome (IMG submission 19890)
ACGTGGATGGAAGAGCAGGATGCCCTTCAGGAGAGTGAGTAATTCACTATAGATTGTGCAAAAGTATAGTGAGTTTGTCACACAGGAGAGTGAAGCATGACCAAGCTAGCAGAAGCACATGCATTTCAAACCCCGGCACCAGACATAGATGGCGAAATATGGGTCGTTCCACTGTTTATTGCAGAACAACTCGAAGCCGAGGTAAAGCGGTTGAGGGGAGCTACGGAGGCAATGACAGCGGAGGATGCAACCCTGTTGTCGATTGTTATTGGCGCACTGTCTGGACCGGATGTTGAAGAAAAACAAAGGCTGATTGATGCCCTTCGAGCCTACGCCGATGCCCTTCAGGAGAGTGATGATGGCACATAATGAAGTTCTAATGCGGCATAATCTGAAGATTGTAAAAAGTCGTGATGCTGGCGATGTGATATTTGCCGACGATGTAGTTGATGCTTTCGAACAACTCGAAGCCGAGGTAGAGCGGTTGGTGGGATTGCACACCCGAGATATTGTGTTATTGAGTAAGATCATTGGCCTGTGTCAAGGCTATCTTGATGCCGAGTTAGTTCAGGAGAGAGAAAAATGAACAAGGCACTGACAACAATCACGATCGCAATACTTTGGACCCTGGGTGTCCTTGGTATATTCATCGAGGAGGTTTTTGCCGTTCAACTGGCAATAGTCGGCCTCGCGGCAGTGATCGCACTTATTCTGAACGAGATCACTAGGTGAGGATCCTTTACCTGGCACTTTGGATCGTTTGGATTATAACTGCAGGAGTGTATGATGAAATCGAAAAGCCAGGCGCGCCGCCTCAAAGAGCAAAAAGGGTGGAATAAGCTCAAGTACCGCCCCTTGGAGGACATCACGGCCTACGAATTAGCATTATGTGTTAGGGTGATAATTAACGATCTGGGCATTGGCAACAGCAAGGCGGCGTATGACGAGCTGCCGCCCGAGGCCAAACGTCACTTCCAGGAGGTTTGCGTTGGAGACGATCAAGCCCTACGATCCTGAGCTCGATCAGGTCCACGGGAAACCGGCTGAACTGGCGGTACACCGGCACCTGGTCCGGCAACCCTGGGTGGACAGGGTGGAGATGTTCCCATTTGGGGAACAGGACGTGGATCTCCGGTATCGTTTCTGGCAAACGGGGATGTGGATGTACGTTGACGTGGAAAAACGCACACGGTGGACCGAGGGTGCGTTTCCGTGGAAACTGGCCAACGTTCCCCATCGGAAAAGGGACATGATCGAGAAGTATCGTCCGTTTGAGATGTGGATCCTCCGGGAGGACTTGCGCGAGGCGATTGTGATTGCCGGCGCGGTGCTGCGGGGCTCGAAGGTCAGCAAGGTCCGGAACTACATGGTTGGTTCCGGGGAGAGGTTCTACAGGGTGAGGTCATGGAGGGAAATGAGATTAAGTATCTAGTCTTTGCAACTGGTCGATCCCAGTATTTGTGGTATTGTGATTGGAAGGGATTGGACCCGGAGGAAGATGCAGAGATGCACACTTGTGCTACCGTGACATATGCAAAGATCCTGGCCAGGGAGGGTAAGTCGGTTCCCCCGGATTACCTGGTGGTCTTGCCGAATGTATCAATGAGCAAGACGGCCAGGGAGAAGTTGATTGACAAAAAGTATCTGAAGGAGGGCCAGGGTGTTTGAGCCCGAGCAAAAGATCGAGGAACGGCACGACCAGTGGCTTGTCTACAAGCTGGAGAACGGTCGGCTGCATCATGTCTATGGCGAGGGGTGGGGGGACACAACCCTGGAGACGATGCTTTTCCTTATGCGTAAGATCCACCTGATTATGACCGGGTGGCTTCCCAACGAAAGGATGAATTAGATCCGGACCCCTGCGATGCCGAGATACACCGAGATTAAGGTCGTCAAAAAAGCCCTCGTATATTTGCCCGAGGAGTTGAAACGCAGGTCCCTTCCTGCTATAATCAATGGCGTGTCCCCCCGAGCCCGACGACGAGACGAAAAACACCAAGAAATCCGGGACGGCCTTAGAGAATTAGGCCTCCCGGTTTTAGACGTGGCATCCTATCCTGGATGTCTTGATCTGTTGACGCAGCACAAGGGCAGTGGCGAGTTGGTATGGCTGGAGATCAAGACCGAGGGCGAGGATCTAACCGATTCGGAGGCAAAGAGGTTCGAGGAATTTGACGGCGCAAGGATATACATTGTATATACCCTGGAGGAGGCGGCGAGTGCATGCGGAGTTGAAGTCTGGTAAGAAGTGCGAAAACTGTGGCAAAGGACCCGGAGTGTGTGCGTGTCATTACGCATACGAACGGACCAGGCTATTATGCTGGTCATGCTTTGGTGGTGAGTTACAAAAGGCATCCCGGCCAGTGCGTAACGAAACGCAGGTGAGAAATGACAAGACGACTATCGGCTGAAGAGATAATTTATCCGACCCTCCAGGCCCGGCTTATGTCAATGGGCAAGGATCGAGATGAGGATGAGTGGGAGGTCGGTGACATTGGATCTGACCTGGAGGACGAGCTAGTCCCGGAGGATCCTGAGGGGTGGAGGGAAAAGCATCCGGAGGTTGAGCCACTGACGAAGGCCGACGTTTGGAGGGCGATTTCCCAGTATTACGGCAAGGCACCCGACACTATCCGGGGTTACATCCGCGTATCTAGGGGGGTGAGTAAAAAGCTGCGGAATGAATTTGATATGCTGTTCCGTACTCATCATGTGGCGATCCTGGATTTCTCAAAGGGCAAGGAGGAGAGACATCGTGAGCTATGTGAAAAGGTTTTGGCGTGGGGTGACGAGTACGGTACGATCCCTTCTGTGTCCGTGGTACGTGACCTATTGGCTGAAAAGGAAGGAGACGGACCTCCGTTATGGGTCCGTTGGGCATCGAGCCTGGAACGAACGGCCAAGAAATTAAAGGGGAATGATGACGTGCCAAAGGACGTGGAGCAAGTCACCGGGCGGTTCATCCGGGACCTGCATACCACGTCCTATAAGCAGTACGTCACGAAGAAGGACGCCGGTTCTGATTGAGCAGCTCCTCCAGTCCGGCGATCACCAGGTCGATCCAGCTCAGGTCGGGATAATACTGCCGTAGTGTCAGGAGCAGGAAGTATACGGTGCGTCTTTCCTCGTCGTCTCCGATCAGGAGAACCCGCCGAACGCCGATTTTTATCATAGCCCCTGTTCCTCCTCCCACCTTGAGCACTCGTTCAGCAGAAGTTCTGATAGCCTGGTGGCGGCATGCTCAACTTCGGTTCCCGGAGTGCTGAAGGTGAAGGGTGCGATTGCGTCGAGGGCAATCAGTCGGACTAGTTGCGCCCTGGTGCCCCGGTCATCTGGAGAGTTGCCCACGGTGTCGTAGTAACTTTGTATCACCGGGAACATATTGTCATAGTGAACCATGCTATGCGTCTCTGATTTCCGGATCTTAACCGTCAGGCGGTCGTCCTCCGGCTCTGCGTTTGTTACGCAATCGGCCATCATCTCGGCCTCCAGCCAGATTAAGAAATCCCTGGCATCGTCGTGTTTAAGGGTCTTTTGCTCCCCACTATCGAACACGATCCAGAGCTCGTCGTATACTTCGTGTGTGAGGTTCTTGAACGCAAAGACGTAGTTGATCCGGTCCATGTTGACGTACAGTTGTTTCGTGGCTTTTATAATTCTCATATTGCACCTCCACTTTCCCAGTCGTTGATTTTGTCAGATAGTTTGCGCCAATAGGTCTTGATCTTTTTTTCCTCCGGGAACTCTGCCAGGAACTCATGATCGAGCTCCTTGAAGTGCGGATCGGAACGTTCCCCATCCTCGACAAGGTAATCCACTCGTTCCATGACGATGGTGAGGCGGTAGGCGGTTTCAAAGGTTGGCTCGGTCATTAGATTCTCCCTTCTGAGACTACGTTCAGCATGAAGTCGTGAACAGTGTTGAGGGCCTCCTGCTGCCTTGAGGCCTCCTCGTAAAGGGGGTGGTCATCCCCGAGAAATTTATGATCCAGGGCGTTTCCTAAGGCCAGGTCGTAAACGATCTCCAAGGCATCCTCGACCGGCATGAGTTTGGGTATGTCCGACAGATCCAGCTTAATGTCGAACATATTGAATGACGGGTAGACCACGATCCGTTCCTCGTATTGGCTCATGAAACGGATCAGTCGCATCATGGATGACGGGGTAGGTCGGCAGTAAATCTCACCGCGGATTTTCCCGTCCCTCCAGAACGACACCGCGATTCCGGTAACTGCTGATACGTTTATAAGTATCCCCAGTTTGGTTTTCTGCATATAAACCTTGTCCATTTCACACCTCTCTCAGTATAGGCTTGCCGGCTTTGTCATACCCCAGGACACAAGGTGTCCCGTGCCAGGTGCATTCTCCGCAGTGGTCGCAGATTGAGCACTCCGGCAAGTTTGGGCATGATGGAACCTGGTCATACAGCCAGTTTCCCAATCGGATCAGGTTGTATGCCAGGAACGATAGGATCTCACCTTTCATGATTACACCTCCTAGATCCATCGGTGTTTCAGGGCGTATCCGCCGTCATTGTGCCAATTTCCGGCCTCTAGTCGGCCTTTGCCCTGGCAGGTTCGGCACTCCATGATCCTGGGTTCACCATAGAGGAAATTGACCTGGTAGCTACCCTCCCCTTTGCAACCGGGGCATTCTCGTTCTTTGGCCTTGTCATGGGGGGTATAGTCCCGGTGTCCGTTGAAGTGGTCATTGGCCGGGCATCCTTCCCCGATGCAACCGTAGCCATCGGGATACAAGGCTCGGCTGAGGTTATAGACCAGGGCGAACCCCATGTCCATTCCGCAACCGCCGATCTTGATGCACTCTCGGCGTTTGTCGAAGGTCTGATCCATGACTGCCGCGGCCCGATAGGACAACCAGTGGGGGTGTCCATCCTCGATGAAATACAGGTCGATCCATCGGGTCATCCCCGACCGGGATACGTGCCTTAGCACCGCATGAACCGTGGTGCCGGGTGGCAGCATCTCCAGTAGATCATCGCGGTATTTTTGTTTCTCGGCCTTAGTTGGTTCTCGATCCCAGTGCTCAATGTCTTGGGTTTCCCCGCACTCACAATCCCAGTAGTCCGGGTCCGTCACTATGATTTTGGGCATTTCACACCTCCCACCGTCTCGGGTTGTAAAGCATTTTGGCGATCCGGGTACCATCGGGCAGGGTCTCAACGTACATGGTGATCCATCCCGTCTCGACCAATAAGGCCCAATGGTACGAGTGATACTCAACGTATTGGATTCTCATTTCACACCTCCTTGGGTTTTATCATTCTGGCGGTATTGTTTGGGCAGCATTGGGCAGAGATCAGGAAAGACATCCGTTTCTGTCCTCGTTTCAACTGCCGGGTGACTACCAGGTACAAGGCATCACCGTGTAGGACGGGCTCGGCCTTTTGCATGTATCCGTTTTGGTGATAATCAGGCCTCCACTCCAGGGTAATAACATCTCCTGGCTTCATGACACCGATGATCGTTTGCCAGTTGTCGTTATATTTCCCGGCGTGGATCATCTCGAACCCTACAGTGGCATCCTTGAACCCGGTAACTCTGTCGAGATACATTTTGCAGGGGATAAAGTGATACTTGTCCTGGGAGAACGGATCGTCATAGGCACCTCGTTTCACTAGCTTGATCCCGGCCTCGTCCTCGGGGTAAGCAGGTATCCCCTCGGTGTTGAGATAGAAACAGGCATCATCGGCTTGACGTAGGCAGTTGAGATCAATGGCGGTTAGTCTGTGCGGTACTATTCGTTTTACTACTTCCTCGTTCATTTCACACTCTCCAGTGCTTCGGTGGTTCGTCCATCGAACAGTAGCTCGTACTCGAACCAGCACAAGCCCGTGTTGACACCCCTAAGAAACGCATCTGCTTGAGCAACGGTATCGAATATAAATGTCTGCTCGACCTCCTTGTCAAAAATCCCATCAGAATTGAGAAATTTGATCTGTAGATACACGGGTACACTTGAGTTAGCCATTTCACGCCTCCTTTGCGTTTGTTACGCACCAGTCCATGATCTGCGGAAGGCAGTCGGGTCTATTGCCTGCTACAGCGTGGCAATACTGACCGTACCACAATTGGACCTCGTAACCGATAGGCCACTCGGCATCTCTCAGGTTGTCGGCAATAGTCTGATATAAGACGATTGCTTTCTGATAGTCGGCAAAGTGGCGGGTATCCCAAACGTACAACTCAGGATCTTTGCGATTAGGTACCCAATAGGCAACGACGATCTTTCCTTTCTGGTACACGGTTTGGCCCATAGCATCCTCCTTTTCTCGGCCAATTCGGCCCTGGCCCGTTAATTATCGCGTGGTTGGGTCGGCTTGTCCTGACTTGAGCCTGACATTCACCTGACATTCCGCCGACACTTGACCCGGCGATAGACGGCATTTAAGATCCCAGGGTTAATGGGTTGTTAATGTGCTAATTTGACTTGATAGCCTCCCATGACCCGCCTGGAGAGTATCCAAACGGATCATAGGGGGATATAAAGCGTTAAGGTAGGTCCTGTGCGAAGTAGGTCACAATGGGGAACACTACGGGCTGGTCCCTTTTGTGACAATTCTTGGTGCAATAGACCTTCCCGGTCTGGTCGTCCAAGAACGCACTATCGCCAACATACAAGGGTGATCCGCAGTAGTCGCAGTGGGTTTCCTCGGCGTGGCGTTGGATCACGTAACGGTATAAACTGTCCAAAGACATTTCTGCCACAATGGCACCTCCTGACAGGTTGTTAAGGTTCGGCGGGTTAGTAATAATCCCCCCACAAGGCACCGGTGATCCGATGCCCTGTAGGGGTGACGATTACCGATAGCCCGTCGCAGTGCGGAAAATACACTTGCGACCGCCGTTTTCGTTTTTACCCTTGTAACCCGGTTTCAAGTAGGCCTGTTGGTTGGCTGGTCTCTTGCCGTTATACGGCTTTTTGCCCTTGATAAACTCCCAAGCCAATAGACCCTCACGCCGAGTTGACATAATGACGTTGCCGTTGTCGTCTAGCTCGGTATACTCAAGGCGCATCCTAAGCCCCGGCTCAACTTGGTCGGAAGGAGGGCTAATAACGACCTCAGGGGAGGCCTTGACGACCTCCCCCTGGGTAGCATTATTAGCCTTTATGCTTTTGGGGTGTTGCCGGTGTAATAGGCCAAACGGGCATCTACCGACGGTAGATCATGACCAGTATTAGCCTTCTCAGCCTTCGGCTGAGCCTTTGGCTCGGTATCCGGTTCTTGAACCTGGCACCGGCAGAATACCGTGTAACGAGACACTTTGACCCCCTTTTGGCCTTTTGAGACAACAAGCCCTTGAGCTTCCCAGCGACGATAGGTGAATATATCCTCGTAGGGTTGGCAATCACAATCAAAGTGAGCTTTGACTATTCTTGCATTCTTGTCGTCTTTGACCTCAAAACTCTTTGCCTCTTTGCTATTCATGACACTTCTCCTGATCCGGCCGGCGGTTTTGTCCCGGCGATCCCACACTACCAAACCAAACCTGACAATCCTGACGGGAAGCTGAAGTTGCCCGGTTTCCCCTTACGGATGTCAGGTTGGCGTCAGGTTGTGTCAGGTTATTCGGGGGGAACAAACGTTCTAATCGGGACAGGATCGCACGGTTTCACGTTTGTGCACTGGCGTGGCATGCGTGAAAATCCCATGCGCAGGGTTAAACGGTTCAAACCTTGGGAACAGGGGAACAGGATCACCGGGGGGACAGGGGGAACAGGGGAACACGGGTTCACCCCTGAGTTGACTCGGTTCCCCTGTTCCCCCGTTGCCCCGTTGCCCACGCCACGCACACGCACGCACACACACACATCCGAACCCCCATCCACGTTGGTGGGAAGGGTGGCGCAGTGGCGTATGGTACCTTACACATAGAGGTGGATCGATTTCACAGACCTTGATCGTTGGATCCTTATTGACAGCATGCTGCCTCCGGGAAACGGGGGAACCTGGCGGTCGCCCGAGTTGACCTGGTTGACCCGCAGCCGATTGTTATGTAAAATCTATACTGACTGCGCAATGGGCGCGGTGCATTTTCGGGGATGGGAGGGGCAGGTCATTCCTCCTCCGCCTGCTCCTCCCCAAGGAAAACCGAGTTGTCCATATTTAAGGAGTTTTTGTCATGACACGATCGAGGCCGGACGCCGTGGAGGGCGTCGACTTTGTTTACGTGGATCACCCGGAGAACCCTGGATTGAAGGCGAAGGCTTGGTTGGGTGAGGATGGCGAGATTATCGGGGTTCGTTCACAGGGTGACGATGGTAGACTGCGTGGTCAACTGATCACTCGTCCCCCCGTGCTTGTGGAGAACGAATATCAGATTGGGGATCCCAGGCATGAGGAACGCCGAATGCGCAACGCACAGGCGATCTCTGATGCCATTACGGAGTGGGCAGATCGGATGGTGGACAGTGGACGGGTTCAGTTACCGGGATCCGTTGGCGGTCGTTCCCAGTTTGCCCTCACGGAGGAGGAGAGCACCAAGGCCATTATTACGTTGCTGCTCGACAGGTTGACCGACCAGGAGAACCCGCCTCCGCTACGAGACATGAACGTTGTTATTAAGGATGTGTTGGTTATGGCGGATCGTTTGGGCAAGCCGACCGAGAAGAGGGCTCCGCCTGTTGCGATCCAGGTGAATTTGACGCCGGGCTTATTGAGTAAAGGATTTGGATCATGACTACTAAGCTGAGGGAGGAATGGAAGTACAGCATCCGGATCAAGGATGCCACTGGGATGTTTGTGACAGTTTTTTGTCACCAATATCTCTGGAATGCGGAGAGGGGGGTACTGAGCCTATACGAAGTCCTGGAAAGTGGCGAGTACGAACCAGCCGATCAGCCTGGTATGATGAAGGTCAAGAAATCACCTCAAAGCCAACTCATCGGAGTTTATGTAAACCCGATGTCATGGGAGATGAGAGAGGTTGTTGAGGTCAAAAGAAAGGGCGAAAAGAAATCAAACGAGTCGAAAGACAGCTAGTCAAGGCGTTACGCCTTCAAAAGCAGAAAAGGTACATTCGGCTCGGGGAGTGCAATCTCTGTGGGGACTGTTGTGAAACAGAAGGACCGGATGGTGGACCTTGCGAATACTTCGTCCGAGAAACTCCGGAACGGGGTATTTGTACCGTCTATGGACAGCCGGAACGATATGAACGTTGTCCTCTATTTCCGGAGGGTCCCCACCACCCCTTCGATCGGTGCGGATACTGGTTCCAGGACCGCCACGACGGAGGGAAATGGATTAAACCCGAGGGTATGAAGTGAGTGCTCAGTGCGATGTGTGCGAAACGGCTGCTACCTCTAATAACGATGTCTATCTCGATGTAGACCACAGTGACGATGCCATGTGGCACCAGCAGGACCCAGGCTCTTATAATCAAACCCGCACTATCGTCTGCGGATCTTGCATGAATAGCAACTGGCCTTCCTGGAGGGCCAGAATTATTTCGATCCGCAGGATGCCCAGACCTTTGGATGGTGGTACGAAATGACCGTAACCGTAGCTGCGAAAAATCAAACCGTCCTCGATGCCTGCGATTCCGTGACCGACAACGACGCGGAGGATGTTGACAGTGTAGACTTCAAGGAAAATTCTGCATCCGTTTACTGGACCCACCGCGCATCCGGCGACAACGACTGCACTTTTACCAAAGCCTCGGGAACGTGGGATCTCAGTGGGACCGGGGTTCACGTTCGTTTTTGGGGCCTCTTCATGCAGGGGTCCTTGATCAATACGTTTGCCTCTGGCGGCATCCAACTGGGCCTGTCCGATGGGTCCAACACCGGATATTGGTATGTTTCCGGCAAGGATACATACCCCGGCGGTTGGTATAACTTTGCGGTCGATGTCTCTGTCGGGGTCGACGCCGGCACCAAGCCGACCATGACGGCCATCACCGATGTCATTGTGCGGATCAACCTCACCGATTCCTCCAAAAACTTCGCAAATACCTGGATCGATAACCTGCACGTTTGCGACGGCCTGACCATCTACGGCGACGACGCAGGCGGGTACATGGACTTCGAGGATCTGTTCCTGGAGGACGACACCGACAACTCCGCCACAAAGGGCGGTTGGGGCATTATCAAAAAGTTTGCCGGGGTTTACTTCCTCACCGGGTCCGTTGAGTTTGGGGATAGTGCCTCCACCAACTCTTGTAAGTTCCAGGCGGAAACCCAAACCGTTGTGTTCGAGAGGCGTGACGATCTGATCTATAGCAACCTCTACAATTTCACCGTGGTCGACAACGGGACCGGGACCACCGAGTTCCTGCTTGGATCCAAGTCCGGCACCGCCGGTATCAATGGCTGCACCATCATGGTCGAAAATACCGCCCAAACCCCCAAGTTTGACATAATTGCGACCGATGCGGATATTTCCGACTTTGCCCTGTACGGGTGTTCGATCGTCGGCGCAGATGCAATTTCCTTACCCGCAACTTCAACCAAGACAGAGGTATTAAATACTTCTTTCATCTCCTGCGGCCAGGTGGACCCGTCTACCTGCACAGTCACCAACTCCAATTTCATTTCCTCCAGTGCCACCACGACCGGGGCCATTCTCTTTGATCAAGCTACCCACAACGTGACCTACTGCAATTTCATCGGCAACACCTATGCTTGCGAAGTGACCTTCGACGGGACACTCGCATTCAACAACATGAAATTTACGAACAACACCACGGATATTAACAACAACGTGGCTGCTACCAGTGTGGATAGCTATCAACCGACTGAGGACGGTGACGTTGACGTTTATTCAGGGTCAATCACCCGAGTGGCGCAGCAGTTCACCGGCACCGCCGGGGACCTGTCTCGGGCTATCTTCTCGATCCGCAAGCAGGGATCCCCGACCGGGAACATCGTTGCAAAACTGTATGCCAATTCGGGCGGAGCTCCCACCGGAACCGCCCTGGCAACCAGCAACAACGTTGCGATTGCAGATCTCACCACGTCGTTTGCCGACGTGGATTTTGAATTTGAGGATGAGTACACCCTGGTGGCCTCGACCGAGTATCACATCTCGATCGAATACTCGGGTGGAGATAGTTCCAACCGCCTGGAGGTCGAATATCTAGCAGCCGGAGCCGGCGGCGAGACTTGCAATACGTATGTGTCATCGTGGTCATCTCAGACCTACGACTGCCGTTTCCAGGTCAACCGAGACGGCATCATTGAAGTCACCGCCACCGATTCGGACCCTTCGACTGCCGAGGAAACCAATGCCACCAAGGGCGCAACGATCATCACCAACACCGTTGCCCTGTCGGTCACTGTACTTGACACCGACAAAAATGGTATTGTAGGAGTGCAAACCTCGATCCATTTGCTCGACAGTCCATTCACGGAGCTCATGAACGAGGACACCGTATCCGGGGGCATAGCAACTGAAAACTATAACTACACCGGCTCGGTGGACGTTGTTGTAAAATGCAGAAAGTCTGACGACCTGGATGATCCCAGGTATAAAGCATATTCATCTACACAAACGATAGGGGCGTCCGGACTAACACTCACCGTGACACTGGAGGAACAGCCACTACCGATCTAAGGAGAAAATTATGTCATATAATGAGTTAGTTCGCAGGATGGATGCTCTTGAGAAAAGAGTGGCCGACCTCGAAAAGAAAGAGAAAGAAAAAAAGGCTTCTCCTAAACGGGAGAAAAAGGAGACTAAGTAATGTCGGATACCATCCTTTCCGGTAAACTCACTGTTTATTACAGTGACGATAACCGACGCAAGCAGATCAGGTGGACTGGCACGACAGCAAAGGACGACGTTCAGAAGATGATCGATGTCTATGACGCGTGTGAGGACCTGATGACGCAGCCGGATCAAATGGACGATGGATTGATCTTTGACGCGCCCACCCCTGGTGAGTACATCATCGGGAAGATCGACGCAGGCGAACTCGATCCCTGGTTCATTGATCTGAAAACAATGGAACATATCATCGGTGACTACCTGAACTTTACGGGTTGCGCCCTGAGAACCTCGGGGTGGACAAGGGATCTTCCAGGTGACGGTACGGGCAACGTAGGCATTGTGGTAGTCCCCATCACGAACATCGACATCGACTCGGGCGACATCGGTGATACCATCACCCACACCGGAGACAACGATACCGGCACGTTGCTCGACTTTGTTGATACGGGCGGGGCGACGGACTACCTGTTTATCCGTCCGGCTGACAACACTCTGGCAAACGACTTCAACTCCGGGTCGGGGACGTTGCAGTGCTCCACCTCAACGAACACGGCAACACAGACTGCGGCTGCTCACACTGGCGAAATGGTTTGGGGCAACGTCTTTACGACCGGCGCACTGGTCAATGACGACACCCACATCTATGTGTTCCAGGATGGTGAAAAAGTCACCATCTCTGACGACACCGATAACGACTGGTGGCCGGATGGACACCTTGACCGGGCGTTCCCAATCAAGGACTACACCACCTCCGGTTTCCCTACGATCGATGAGGGATACCTGACCGTAAAGGCCAATCAGTACGCCTCCAAGTACACCTATTCGATTATTCGAATGAATACGACCTCCGGCGGGAACGTGGCTGCGGGTCTGTCGTCTGGTGACGACATCTACAACGAGACCGGATATGCTTCAGTGGACCTGACCGGTGCCACGGGCAACTGGTCCGAGGGCGATGAGATTGAAGGGCAGACCAGTGGGGCCAGGGCGATTATCACGCAAGTGGATAATCCCGGATCTACGCCAACACTGCACTTCTTCTACATCGGAGATCCCCTGATTGCCTTCTCGACATCGGAGCAAATTGACAACAACGATGATACGGGCTCTGGCAACGAGGATGGCGGAGGTGTGAATAACGAGGGTCCTGCTGATACGGCCTGGTTCGACGGATCTGCGTTTCCGACCTATGCCTTTGCCAATACCCAAGTTGACATCGATGACAACGGCACCGACGAGGAATACGCCATCACGATCGATCTAAACGAATGCTCCCTCGCGCAAATGCACGAATATAACAAATACGTCATGCGCCGGGGCAGCACCCTGGATCTAGACGGTCTAGACGGAGAGGAATGGATCGGCATTGACTATGCCGTGAACTACTCTACCATCACCGGAACTGTATCCGAGGGTGCCACCGTGACCGGGGCAACCTCTGGCGCAACGGGTGTGGTTGTGTCCAACCCTGCGGGAACGAACAACACCGCCCTGCTCCGCAACAGTCGGGGATCCTTCCAGAATGGCGAGGATATTCAGGTGGATGGGAGCAATAAGTTCAATGCCTCTGGCCTAACAGTGGAGGTTATCACCCCGGTAGCAGAGGCATCCTTTGGGACGATGGCCGGGACCACGTTCTTTGGATCCCGTGGCGTCGTGCTGATCGACTACAAAACGACCGAGGAAAACGACTTCTCACTGATCGATGCGACCGGAACACCACGCGCACGACCGACTACAATTTCTATGTCCATCGGGAACCTGAAGCAGTATGACTATGTAGCCTGCTACCGACTGACCGGAGCCGCCGGTTCGATCGACAAAGCCGAATACACCTGCACGGGCGGGGAATCGATCGGAGATGCCACCCTGGACACCGACTCTACTATCGACGCCGATGTCCCCGGTAAGACCCTGGGCGGAACGTGCGTTCTAGTAGATGTCTCGGACGACAATCAGGAATACGTGCTGAGGTATGCGTCATATAACGCAACCACTGGGCTTATCACCCTGGCCAACTCGACGTGGACTGCAGAGGCACTGACTGATGACGACACGATCATCGATACGGGTGCCTTTGCGAATACCAAGGTTGGCGATCTGGTCTATAACAACGACCTGACCGCAGTGGCCTACGTCACTGACGTAGTTTCCAACGACGAGATCACAATCTATCCACCTCTGTCGGGGCAGGACGTTGGGGACACCGGGGAAATCAACTGCGTCCCGGTAATTCCCACATCGTCGGATAAGGTTTTCTTTGCGATCGTTTGGGAGTTCCGAGAGAGTGACGGCACCTCGTCAGCCAGCATGCAGTATTTGGCAGACATATACGCCCGAGTGCGGGTGCGCAATTCGTCGGATGCTGCCGAAAAGATCAAGGGGTACACATCGGACGTGATAATCGGTACGGGCGGGGGTACGGCAACCGCCACACGAATCGAGAACACGGTCTATGGATCCTAATGAACCACTCGTCGTAATCGAGGGTCTGGAAGAAATAATCGAGAGGGATCTTGGAAGGCACAAGGTCCTTCTCGATAGATCACATGGAGAGCTACAGGCGTACAGACGTGCCAAGTCGCATGAGATCCAGAGGAAACGGTATTATCACTCTCTGATCGGTGGTGGTAAATACGACGACAATGCCCTCCGAGAGGGTATTAAGCAAATCAATCAGAATATCAACCACCTGGCGCAAAAGGTAAAGCTGTCAAAGGATGCGATCGAACATCACCAACACATTGTAGATACTCTGACCGCACAACTGGAAGATCAGAACAATCGGCTGGATGCTCTCAGGAGAAGTAACGGTGCCGATTGAGATCGATTACTACAACAATCTGATCAAAATAACATCCCCGGACACCTCCGTGGATCTGCAAACCCTGCATGACTTCATCGAGGATGAACGCACCCTTGCCGGTCCCGTAGGGCTTGCGCATGAGGACATCATCACACCCGAGGGTAAGATCGAGGACCCTACAAATCCGGGGGTTTACTCGCAGATTATTCTTGTGCTGAAGTCTCCCTGGCAGATCCAGTTTTGGGGCGGGTCCGGATACACTCGCGTGTATGGCGGGAAACTTGTCGGTGGCCTGAGTGATGAACCGTTCAAAGCAACCGGCACCGCCGGCGATATTACCGTGCTTGAAAGTCCGGTGGATGGCTTGACCGTGGTTTCCGGATCTGGCGTGACGCAACAGGACATCGATGATATTGCCGATGCAGTACACGACGAGGTGATCGAGGGTACCCTGACACTCAGAAACATGCTGCGGGTTATGAAGGCAGCATTGGCCGGCTTATCCTCTGGCGGCGGTACCACCACGATCAAGTTCCGTGACGATGCGGATAGCAAGGACCGTATCACGGCAACTGTAGACGAGGACGGCAATCGAACGGCGGTGAGTATCGATGGCAATTAGTTTGCTCGAACCTGGATACTGGCAGGAAGAATACTGGGCTGCTGGTTACTTCAACGAGAATTACTGGCCACACTGGCCAGAGATTGAGGTCGTCACCAAGGTCGGCGGGGATGATGTTCCCGGCGCATACAGGGTAACTTACACCTGGCGGAAACAACTTCTGGACCTGCCCGAGATCGAACGCCAGCCTAGCATGACCTTCATGCTACGCCAGGAGCAAGATCTGCAAATCGCGATCGAGAAGGCCGAGAAGGAACGCCGGGAGATGGAGTTGGCCGAGGCCCGTGCGGCTATTGCGATGCAGCAGGACGCAGAGAAACGGGAGTTTCTACGTAGGCAGCAAAGGAAAGAAACAGCACTGCGTAACCTTACGCACACCAAGATCGATCGCACCGAGCAAGAGCAACTGCAGATCAACTCTAACCGGAGAGAGATGCGCAAGCAAATGAAAGAGAGGCGAGATGAGAGGCTGGCCAGGGAAAAGACCAATCGTCAGATCCTTCGTACGGGGTATAAAGGTGCGAAAAGCCGTGTGGATGCTGAAAATCAGGCCTTCCTACGTGAGCAGGAACGAGTTAAACAACCTCTTACAGCTTTGGAGATCGCCAACAAACGGCGCAGGGAAAAGAAAAAGTGAACCTCGAAACTTTGCATGACCACGAATTAGGGGCCATTGTCGAAACGGAAGCTGCCGCCGGGGAGCTGCCGGCTGACGTTTTGGAGGAAGTGAAACGGCGGGTCTACGAAGATTCTCCTCGGGGTTTCGAATGGTTCTATCTGTTTGTAAGAGGTGTCCCCCTCCCTGCCCACGGTCGTAGATGGGTGCAGGAGCTATATTCCGTTCGAAACGTCGATGGCGTTTCCCGTATGGTAAATGAGGCATTCCGTGGATCCACAAAAACAACCATTTTCACCGAAACTTTTACTGCTTATCAGATCGGGCTCCACCCGGAGAGATCCAACTTATTCGTCCAGGCCAGTCCTGCTACAGCAGAGGAGGCAGCCTCGAACGTGGCTGACATCATTACTGACAATGCTGGTTTCAAACTGCTATTCTCTTATGTTGTGGCTGACCCGGAAAAGGGATGGGGGGAGAAGGTCGGGCGATGGGTAAGAGATACCCGGTACTCCAAAGAGGAGTGGCAGCAAAGACGACATAAGAATGCCACCCTTCTGGCGGGGACCTATAAGGGATCTACGATCGTTGGGAAACACCCAACCGGGGTGTTCATCATGGACGACATCAACGATCGGAAGAATACCGAATCGGATCGGCTGAACGCCGAGGTAAACGAAACCGTAACCGACACGATGTTCCCAATGCTCGAAGATTCAAAGTGGAACATCTTTAATCAAACCCCCTGGACAAAACGAGATGCCCTGGCACTGGTCAAAGACACCGGCGCATGGCATCACACATTCACCCCGGTGCTTTACATAAACGACGAGGGGGAGGGGGAGCATATCGTCGTTGAGAAGGGGGAGCTGATCCTTTGGGATGTTTGGGCGGATCTTGTGTGGCCAGAGAAATTTACCCCCGAGCTCATAAAGGTCAAGTTCTTAGAAGCAGGCGAAAAAGGCTTCTTCCGGATGTATCTCCTGGATCTACAGGCGATCGAGGGCATGTGGCTGAAACGGGAGTGGCTGCACGACTATCCGAGAGAGGAGATCCGAAAATCCCTGCCGTGCTACATTGGAGTGGATTATGCCAGTCCGGCCGATCGTATCCGTAGTGGCCGGGAACCGGACTACTTTAGTCTGACCGTCACGTTCAAGCTACCCAATGAAGATTATGTAGTGTACGATGGTTACAGGGGTCGTCTCACCCAGGTTGAGGCCGAGAACAAATTAAAGCAGTGGGCGATGATGTATCCCACTTTGCAGGCAATCGGCATTGAGACGGATGGGTCCGGTCGAGACTTCTACTCCCTTATGGCCCGTCACTCGTCTTTGCCATTAGTGGAGTGTGGCACTGGCGGAAAGTCCAAAGGTTATCGGTTCGAGGAAATTATGGCACCGTATTTCTCGACCGGCCGGGTCTGGATTGCTCACCCGTTCACCCCTTGGATGAACGCGATGATCGATGAGTGGGTGTCCTACGACGAAAGTGGCACTTATAATGATGATACGTTAGATTCGATGTTCTACAGTTTGGCAGTGACCGGACTGTTCTTGCAAGAGGCTCTGCCGGCGAACCCGGTAAGTCTGATAGATACGCCGTGGTACGTTGAGCCGGAGTTAGTAAAAAGCCCCTTCGTTCACTTTGGACGACAGGTGAGAGGTAAATAAAATGGCACCGAAAAAGAAGGACCTGAGTTATTTTCAGGCGGTTACTCGGGAGATGGTGGAGCACGATAGCTCTCTGCGGGAGCAGCAGAAAAAGTATGAGGCTGCTTCCCAGTTGCGGCACACCCTCCCGGAACCCCTGGATCAGTTGGAATGGGTAATCCCGTACAAGAGTGCTGTACCATTCGTGGCGTTAAAGGGCGGCACCCAGGCGTTGTCCGGACTGCGGATCCGGCCGTCGATCCACCCTATCACCACCCGGAAGGTAAAGGGCTCCGATGCGACCGCCGATCAGATCGCAAACTACTGGGAGACCGTATTGGAATGGGAGCTCGGCCGTGCGATGCGGCGGGTTCCCAACTTCCAGCCGTCCGTTATGTGGAACTCCCTGGTGTATGACGAGATCTGCGGGATGCTCATCCACTTACCCACGCAGATTAGGTCATTAAATACCTTTGGCGGGGATACCGCCCGTCACAAGGCCGCGATGGTTTATGGCAATCACGCGGTTCGAGTGGTATCGCCACAGACCGTTCACAGTCGTTGGTCAGACTACATGCTGGAAGCAGTTGCGCATGTCAACATCATGCCGGCACAGAAGATCGTAGACTTTTGGGGAGAGAAAAATGCTAAAGCTATTGCGAAACGCATTAGGGACGACGAAGAACACGCCTTCCAAAACTACCTCATTGTCGACTTTTTCGACCTACACAATCGTTGCGTGTGGGCCGTCGAGGGTGATGACGAGGACTTTATCAAGCAGGGAGCTGGAGAAGAAATTGTCCCCCCTACCCCCAACGCCTTTCCCTTTATTCCCTGGTCAATATCGATTGGTGGCACCAACACAGAGGAAGCACCCGCACACCGCAGAAAGCCACTCCTGTACGGCATGGTGCAGGCCGAACAGTGGTTGATCACCAATATCGTCGGAACACTGGGCCTGTCTCAAGCTGTATCGGAGGTGAACGCACCTCTGCATGAGATCCACGGGACCGGCGGTCAGAATGTACTCATCGACCATCGCACACCCGGTGGAGTGATCTATACTCAGCAGCACCAGATCTACGAAAGGCTGCAACGGGGCGACATCGATCCCGGCATTCAAACCATGCTGGCCAAGTACGAATCGGATATGAATGCAAGCACTCTGCCCAGGGTACTGGTAACGTCAGAGGCGATGCCAGGTGAAAGCTACTCGGGATACAACCTCCGGGTCCAGACTGCAATCGGCGCACTTATGCCGTTCAAACGCACGGGCGAGAGATGGTACGACGACATTATGACCAAGATGCTCTTGTACTGCCATTACACCGGCGAGGACATCATGGCATACACCGAGGAAGAGGATGGCAACTATCAAGAGTACAGGATCCACTCGGAATATATCGATCCGAAGTCGATCGAGCTGCACAACGAGCTCACGCCGGACGTGCCGATCGATCGTGGCCAGAGGATCAATAACGCCGTTGCGATGGCGGAACGCCTGAATTACTCACCGATCAAGATCCTTGAGTTTATGGGCGAGACAGATCCGCACGGCGCACTGCAGGAATGGATCCAGTGGCAGTTTGTGAACGCCAGGGTCCAAGGTCGTATCCAAAGGATTGCGATGGAGGAAAGTGGCGAGATCGAACGTCTGATCCAAATGGGTGTCCAGCAGCAGCTCATGATGATGATGGGCGGAGGTGGAGGCGGAGGCGGCGGAATGGGAATGCCGCCTGGTCCACCCCCAACTGGAGAGACACCCCCACCCTTCGGCGGGGAGACCGGCGGAGTGACCGGCAACAATCCAGCCATGATGGGAGAAGCACCGATCGTAGGGATGGGAGAGGAAGCTACCTTTGAAGGGGCCACCGGTGAAACCCGTGGTTTCGGAGGGGGTGTTGCATGATCACCGAACGAGACTTAGACACTATGGAGGTAGAGGCAACCTACTTAGTGCGCAAGACGTTTCAGGAATTTGAAGAAGATTATTTAGGGAGTAGAGCCGATGGGTTACACGGATTACATAACAGAGGCCGAGGATTGGCTGAAGGACCTCAAGGGTCCGGATCTGCCGGTCGAGGACGAGAAGAACCTCCCGAGAGATAGTGGCGTCGGCGGAGGCGGAGGCGGTGGTGGATCCACCCCCTTCAGTATGGCCGCACTTGAACGCAAACTTAGTCTGCAACGGGCAGCACTTGACCGACAGTTTCGGCCGTTGGAGGCCCTCTCCAGGCCCTTGCCATGGCAATCGACAGTGAACTCTTGGTTCCGGGACCCTCGTACTGCTCATGAGCAAGCCGGGGACTTTTTGGCAAATATCTTTTCGGGTGGAGGCGGAAGAGGTACCGGGGCCGGCCCAATGCCTTTTGGTGACACGCGCGGTATGAATGTTGCTCACATGAAAAACCTGGCCGAACGCGGTCAATGGGTTTCTGAGATGGGCGTCGCGCCCATGACACCCGGAGAGGCCAGTGGTGCCGGATGGTTTGGTCCTTCCACCCCCAGGTGGACCGGCGATCCTGCTGAGGCGGAGCTCATGGGGCGAGGCATTACTCCCTTATCGGGTGCCGATATTGCTCGCGATGTAACCGAGCAGTACATTTTGACCTTTGGGTATCCGTCCTTTATGACACCCTATGTGTCTGAAGCACTTGACTATACACCCGAGGAGATGGCCGATCTCGGATACGTCGAGGATCCTGAAAGTGGCTATTGGGTTCTCACTGAAAGGGAGGATACCGAGGAGGCATCTTCGGGCGATTATTACTACCGGAAACGCCGGTATGGCGGCGGAGGCGGAGGTTTCGCATTCGGAGGCGGAGATGCCCGGATGGGTAGAATGGGCGGTCGAATGTATAGCTGGAGAATTGGTGTATGACCGAGCAAACAGAGAACCAGGCTGAAGAACCTCGAACCGCACTAACGCAAGAGGTAAAAAAGGTCGAGAGAACTCCCGTACAACAGGCCAAGTGGGACCAGGTAACACGGGAGCAAAAAGAATACGTTGAGCAAACCCAGGCCGTCGACATCGCCGGTCCCTGGCGGTGGCGTGGTGCGCAGTGGGACCAGTATGACATGGAGGATTGGCTGCAGTCCTTCGGTCGTCTCGAACGAAACATACACGATGCCAGGGCCACAAACCTAATGATCCAGGAACGGACCTATGGATCTAATGGTCTGCCCCAGGACTGGGATTACAAAACGTCACCGGTTGGACCCTTTGGCGAGCCCCTACCTCCGGGCGCAGATGGTTGGGATCCCTTTGGTAAACCGGACTTTGGGCCAGGTATCGAGGGATGGTACAAACGGATGGCCTGGAATTGGACGGACATTAAGTCTGAGGAGGAAATGGCGTCCGAAAGCCTGCTTGTCAAGTACGGTACGGTCGATGACCGTTTGGAGACCAGTGGCAAGCTGTGGGAAGAGGACAAGGGTGCCTGGGCGAAATTTCACCTGGGCATGGCCACGACCGGCTTCTCAAACATTGTAGATAAATTTACGGAAAGTCCGGTGTGGGCCGTTCGGCAAGCTGCCAACTTTGCGGAGACCGGAGTGTCTGCCGCACTGGAGCTTTTCAATGTTCCGAGCATGGCCGTTCAAACTCTGGTAGGGCCGGTGCTTATGTCATCGGCCGACATGATCGATCGTGCTCCGGCGATGGACAACCCCTTCTCTCAGGGAGTGCTCGACTTTGCAGGTAAGATCCCGGTTGTCCGGGAGCTATCGACCATTATGCTTGGTCACATCCTGGCATTCGGTGGTGGTCAATATGACGAGATGAAGTCACTGACCACCCAGTATCGAGAGATTGAGGACAATGGTTGGGGGATCATGGGATCCCGGATTGCATACACTCTGGCCCAGGACGAGATGCTGCGTCAGGAGTATGTCCGTCGCGCACAGGCCGGGGAGCCCACCCACCTGCTTGCACTGGAGATGGGAGACCTTTGGATCCAGGCATCCAGTGAGATATTTCTCGATCCACTCATCCTGGTTGGAGCAGTCCTGAAAGCCAGCCGTGCCACGAAGTTGGCCAGGGCAGGCCGAGCAGTTCATGCAACCCCGATCGATGAGTTAGCAACCTGGTCAGACGACATGGCCCGAATGGCCAGTGCCGGCTCCGCCATTGACGTAGCTGACGAGGGCATGGATATAATTCGCAACATCCAAAGAGGCTTCTCAAATGTCAGTAATGGCATAGATGACCTCGCGCAAAGCCGGCGATTAATCAAGCCCCTGCGTGGCGGTGGGCGGTACCGCCGCATGCTCAACTTTACAGCCAACGGCAAGAGGGCGGTGGTTGGTCGGCGCGTCGGGGACCACCTTAACGTCATGCTTTCCCACTTTGGTGATAGTCCGGACGGGTTTCTCGACTACATGCACGGCATGGCACTCATGGCGTCTGACGATGCCGATGACGTTGCCAAGGGATTGCGCCTGGTCACAGAATCGGGCGCACCGATGGAGATGGCATTCTCCCAGGCCGGTGTAGAATCGGGCGTTTTCCTGCGCCGGACGATGTTCAATCCGTCCACCGGGAAGTTCACCACGCCGCAAGATCTCCTAAAGGGCGTTGATAACCTGGACGAGTTTATCCCCGCAGTCACAAAACGGCTAGATACAGCCCTTGAGGGCGTTTTTCCCACGGTTCATGAACAGATAGCCAAAAACGATAAATTTTTAGCTCTGGTGGACGAATTTGGAGAAGGACATGACGAGGTAGTAAATTACCTTGCCAAAAATCCATATGCCGACGACATAATCTCCAAGAGCAATCGACTGATCGCAACCGCCGATATGCGAATGCAAAAGTATTTCTACGGTCCTTCAATGCGGTTCTTCAATTTCTTCTACATGCGAATGAACCCGGCCTATGCCTGGAGAAACCGTCTGAACAATGCTTTCACCATGTTTGTCGATCAGGGTGCTGGTCCTGCAGTGCGGTCGTTCTTCAGTCCCCAGGGCGCACTCGATGATATTGAGAAATCACTTGGTTTCATTCCTTCTTCTGCGACCAGGGGGTTTGGTCCCAAGGCCGGGGTTCGTGGCCTTGAGGGAGCCTACGAAGCCGGGGACTTTTGGAACTGGGCAAAGAAATCGCAAAACTGGGAGGCCCAGGCCTCTGCGCACATCTATAGAAAATCTGTTCAAGATACTTTCAAGAAGGGCCTGAAGGAAGGTGTTGCGATCCCGGAACGGGCGATGCTGTCCGGGTTTGGAAACGATGAGGTTGACGATCTGATCCGGATTGCGCAGCACCACCGTGGCAATACCGCAGAAGTAACCGCCGAGCTCCGCCGGATGAAGGAAGGTATCAATGCCGGCCGGATCCCCGAGTTGTACATGCCCCCGGAGGACATTCAAAAACTCAAGGATCTTGGTCTCTATGACGAGGTTACTCGGATCTCCAGAGAAGCAGATAACATCGATGACGCACATCGTATGATCGATGATGCGATCCGCCGGTATGATGATGAGGCCAGGGCAGCAGCAAGAGAATCGGGCGTTTTGGGTACACCTCGAAACCAGGTGGAAACGTCAGAGGTTGCCGACACCCTGGCGGTTGAGGAACATCTAACAGAGGCCGGCGGTCAGGGAGATGAAGTATCCGACCTCATGTCTCGAAAGATCCAATCGGATCGTGAAACTATCCGCCGGCTGGACGAGCAAGTCCGGATCCTGGAAGATGAAATCCTGGTCGAAACCACCAATCAAGCCTGGAGAGATGTGGCGGAAGGCAGGATCACCGAGGCGCAGGTCAGCCCCGTGGCCCGGAAGATGAAGGACGAACTGTTTGCTCCGTATAAACAACAGGCGCAGCAGATCACGGATGATACGGTTCGTCAGGCCGATCACTTGCGAGAGGCCTGTCTTGGTGCGAGTGACAAGTCGTTTGGTATCGGACGTAGGCCGGCCGATAGTGCTCGGGATGATCTGTTCTTTGAAATCTGGAACGAGACCGGATTGCCGTCTCGACCTCGCACAGACTTCGACAGCATGAAGCCTAAGAAATTCCGCCGGATGATTTGGGAGGAATACTTCCCGAAACGGAACAATATATGGGTTACTCGCCGGGAGCAACTCTTTAATCTCGGGAACCAGCAAATGAACTCCGCCGGTCAAATGCTGCAGATCGGGCCGCAAGACATGATGGGACGGATGAACGATGTCTATCGTGCTAACAACACAGCACGTTTGTTCGATCGTGCGGAGCTGCTGGATGACGGCACGGCCGTTGTCCGGTTGGGTCGCAGTGAACTGCAAGAATCGTTTATCACCAACGTTGGCGATCTGTACTGGATGGATTCGGTTGGTGGAGTGGTGGATCCAGGACGGATTGAGCACAACATTACTAACATGCAAGGCATGCTAGACAGGCTCAGTCTCCGACCTGAAAGATCCATAGAGCTGGCATATGCGGATATTGGCGAACAGGGGCGTGAGGCCTTGAGGATGATTGCCGGCGACAGAAAGTCTGACCAGTATGAGGCCTTGCGGATTATGCTCGATCGTGAGGCTCCCCTGTATAGCAGGGTGAGGGCCAACGAGTTTTATGATGAGATTGTTGGGCCTGGTATCAATGAGTTTTCGGTCGGGCGTCAAGCCACGTCCAACGAGCCCATACTTTTCAACATTAACACTGAACAGGGTACCGGCGAGAGTGCTTTTACTTATTGGCTGCGGGAACAGCAGGCTAAGGGGGATACTCATTTTCTCACCACCACACAGCTCCCGGATGAACTTGACGAAGCTGGCGAGGTGGTCAAACGGGGTGGCGAGGGCTTCTTCAAACGGATGGAGGAAAAGGGATACATCGAGAGGGTAGATGACTACCTTCCGCCCGTTGGAGATCGTGCTCAGATTGATCAGCCGCCGTATCCTCGGTATCGGATCAACGAGCTACCAGAAGAAGTGGGCGATCGGTTTGCCAAGGAATTGGTTGCGCCCGACCCGGATGGGTTTATGAACACCCCGGCACGGAATGCGTTTGAAACGCAGCCGGAAGCACACCGGGTGCTGGATCAGGTAAAGACCCGACTGGGCGAGAATTGGGGAGATGTCCGGCAGGTAACGATGTCTCCGCAGAAGGAAAAGGCATACCAGGCGTGGGTCGGTGAGATGCAGAACCGCATGACGACCTTGAAAGCAGAGGCAGTCGAGGTCGCAAACGCCACCCGCGACTTTATCCTTTTGGACTATGAGGCCCGGACTGCCCTGGACAATTTCTTTTCGTACATATGGCCATACCAATTTTGGTACAGAGGAACGTACAGAAATTGGGCGTCCCGGCTTGCGCACAATCCGGCGATAGGGCATCGGTACTACCAATACAGGAGCTTCCTGGAAAAGAGACATGCCGGCATGCCGGATTGGTGGAAATACAACATTAACCTGCAAGAGGATCTGCTCGGCATCCAGACAGACAATCCGATTTTCTTCAACCTAGAGGCCACACTGAACCCACTGAACGGTCTGACCGGAGTGGACTTCAATGACCCGAGACGCCGGCTGGACTGGTACTCGAAACTGGCCGATGATCTTGGAAAGTTTGGACCGAGTATTTGGACACCGTATGCCCTGGGGATTGCGATGTCTTATCACATTCAGGGTAAGGACGAAGCTGCTGGCCGGTGGGCCGGTCGACTGTCACCGATGACCCGCACCGTCCGGGATCTAACCGCACTGACCGGATACAACAAGGGCAAGGGCCTGGAGATCGATCCCCTGGTACACCTGTTCAGTGGTGGCATCGGTCCCTACGAGGAACCTCGGATCGGGCGCATGCTGTCGCAGATGGTAGACGAGGGTGCCTATCCAGAGGCGGCGATCATCGATGCGGCTTACAAGAGAGAGGGTCCGATTTGGGATGAGGCCTGGGCCAGGGCAATTCACCAACGTGCGCCGTCTCTTGCTCATATTGCCTCACCGTTTTTCCTGGGTGTCGGCTTCAAGCCTCGTACTCAGACCGACATGGAGATCGATCGTTTCTACTCCGAGATGTACGGCCTCATGGGCAATAAGGACAATCTCAGTCCCGAGAATTACCGCAAGGGTTGGGACGACCTCGAACAGAAATATCCATTCATGACAACACTTTTGTTGTCTCGAAAGACCGGGGACGAACGGGATGAGGCCTACGCCTGGTCTGTGCTCAACCGGATCCCGCCGGGAATGACCGACGAGATCACCGAGATGGCCGGCATTCAGACCAGTGACGTGACCAACTTCTATGAGACCAACGGCAATCTCAATGACATGAGTGAGGGGGACAGGATGCGGTTCATGGCCGCGGTCATGGACATCGGCGCACTCCTGGATCTGCCGGATGCTCCCACCAAGGCGGAATGGGATGCCGCCAGTGAGGCCTATAAGGCTATGCGCGCAGATGGCGAGTATATGTTCGGTGACGACATTTGGGAGAAGGTCGATGTGTTCTATGGCAAGCCGGACGACCAGAAGGATGCGTACATAAGAGCTAACCCGGACGTCGAGCAAGCCCTGGATTGGCAGGACGCACAAAAGATTACCAACCCGGCACTTGCGCCTTACTACAGCAGCATTGATCAGATCGAACGTTACCTCAAGGGGAATATGTACGATCAGATCGAGGATGAACTGGGCGATGATATTTGGGATAAGTGGGAAGTGTGGGGCCGGCTGAAGGACCGGAACCCGGCTGACGCCAAACGGTATTATCGGGATCACAGGGATGAATTTGACCGGTACCATGAGATCAAGGACGAGTATGAACCGCACATCGCATCTGCGATGGTGAGAATTGCGTCCATGATCCCGGCTGCGAAACCTCCGAACTGGAGGGGTGCTGCACCGGAGGACGGGTTTGAATCTACCACCAGTGACACAGAGGCGTGGATCCGGTCTGAGGTGTTAAAATACTCATCGGGTCGAGTGATGGAGGAATACACACCTCCGCCAAGCCTACCGGTCGAATACTTGCTTTCTCAGCCGGGAGGGGCTACACTTCTGCGGTTGCTCACTGACGATGACGAGCTGCCGCCGACCGCCTCCCTACTGTTGGAGGATCTAGGTATCACCGAGGATGAGGTAGACGAGTTTCAGGTCTACGTTAATCCATAGAGAAGGGAGAATTATTGACATAATTGGTGCTTCGTCTTGACATAACCGAGCTTTTCAAGTAAAAAAAGGAGTGTAAGTAAAATGTCCGAAAACATGGACGCCTCGAACAAGGGCGAGGTAGATGACCAGGGACCGCCAATCCCCGACGATTCTACAAGCTCTAGCTCCGAGAGTTCTGCGACAGGACAAGAGGCATTGAATGCCATCCTGGGTCGGCTGGACAGCATCGAAGAAAAGGTGTCGGACGAGAGGCTCTCTGATCTTGTCGATGCCCGAGTAAAGTCCGATAAGGACAAACGATGGGATAAGGCCGAAGAGGAGATTTCTGATCTAAGGTCGATCATCGAGAAGGCTGGTGGAGACTACGAGTTAGTCGAAAAAGACATCACGATCGGTGAATTGACCAGACGGTTGGATGCTCTTGAGGGACACACGGGGGGTGGCACCCCGCCAGTGAGTTCCGATTGGCAGGTGGCCCAGGGAAAGATCGATGCCCAACTGCAGGGTGCAAAGATTTCGCAGGAAGATCCTGGCTACAAAGCTCTCGTCAGCAGATACAAGAATAAAGTATCTCCTGAAGAATTTGTTGAAATAGTATCCAGTTTCGTGGAAACACGACAGAGATCCGCAAGCCCTGCAACGGTGCTTCCGGACGTGGTTGGTACCCCGCCGGATAACGACACCACAAATGCTTTACTCAACCAATACAACGAGAGGCTTGCGAAAATACCACAGGGCGATGCCCGTGCTCTCCACAACCTGAAGAAGGAATACCGAGAGAAGGGCCTGCCCATTTACTAAGGTTTGTAATGTGGTCCGTAGCAGCCTCGAAGGAATAGGACAATGGCTGTCTATGATCAGTTAGTCACTACGTACTCGGATACCACTCCGCACGTACGCGTGATTGCCGACGTAATCAAGATGATCGATCCAGTGGATACCCCACTGATCGCCGCACTCGGTGGCCTCGACACTGCCCGGAACAAGTTCGAGATCAACCAGAATGGCTACAAGATCGAGATCCTTGAGGACGAGCACGATCCGTTGACCGCAGTTGCGGCCAACACGACCACCATTACCACTGCAACTCTGTCCTTCACGGTTGACGATGCCTCAGTGTTCCAGGATGGCCATATCATCAAGCTCGATGATGAATACATGGTTGTTTCCGAAGTGAACCTGAGCACCGAGCTTGTGACGGTCTATTCACGGTCCTATGGCGGGACGAATGCTACCCACGGTTCGACTGCAGCCATTGAGATCGTTGGCATGGCCCGTCTCGAAGGTGACGATGCGGATTACGGTCCCATCGTGGACATCACAGCCCCGTATAACTACACCTCAATCTTCCAGAAAGCCCTCAAGGTTTCCGGGACACAGCAGGTGATTGATCAATACGGGATTGACGATGAGTTCGCATACCAGGCCGCAAAGATCGTTCCAGGCCGGATGCGACTGGTCGAGAAGATGGCCTTCCACGGTGTGCGCCAAGCAGGCGCGGCAGATTCACCACGTTCGGCTGGCGGCTTGCCCACCTTCATCACTGACAACTATGTTAACGCAGGTGGCGCGGTTGCCAAGTCAGACATCGACAACCTGGCCGAATTGATCACCCTGGACGGTGGAAACCCGGACCTGTTGGTCCTGCATCCCTCCATCGCCAACGACATTCGCAGCCTGATCGACAGTTCTTCCTTCGTCCGTGTTGACCAAGAGAACACCCAGTTCGGTATGGCACAGATTACTCGGGCTTCAACCCAGTATGGTGTCCTCCGTCTGGTTGAATCTCGATGGTGTCCGTCAGATAAGGCCTGGATGCTGGATAGCCGGAAGGTTGGCTATTACACTCTGCGCCCGTTCTTCATGAAGCAACTGGCGGTCACAGGCGACTCGGTGAAGGGTGAGGTGGTAGGCGAGTTTTCGTTCCTGGTGGCCAACGACAAGGCTCACGGCTGGATCTACGGATTAACCACATAAGCAAACCTATCTGAAGATAGGAGTGCGTCGTGGAAACAACTTATCGTGTGAAATGCCTGACCGGCTTCTTGGATGGCAACGTCATCCCTAGACGGCTAAAACCAGGGGAGATCCTGGAGGTAGATGAACGAACCTACAAGAAGCTGGTCGGGAGTGATCCTGACGGTTTCGAGGTGTTGGAGGCGGTGAGAAAGGTTCCCCCTCCAACCAAGTCAAAGGCTAAAGATGATGCCAAAGCAACCTGAAAAGGTTTGCATTGGTATCCCTGCTTACGGAACGCAACCGCCCGACTTTTGGGTACCCTTTACCCGATTAGTCGGGCGTCTCTATCAATATGACATTGAGTTTCTCGATGTTCTTTGGTGGGGATCCATGCGAGTGGACGGCAATCGCAATACGATCGCCCGGTCCTTTCTCGCCACTGAGGCGGATTGGTTGTTTTGGATAGATGCCGACAACGTAAATCCGGTTGCCTCAATCCGTAGGCTGCTGGATACCGCAGGCCAACAAAAGAAGCTGGTAAGTGGCATCTACTACAGCAAGCAGGATCCACCCGAGACCAAACCCATCGTTTATGTAGACGCCGGCAACGGAAGGTATCGCAACCTCACCAACTGGGAGAGAGGCGAGATCCTTCCCGTTGAAGCCGCCGGTATGAATTGTCTCTTGTCCCACCGTTCGGTGTTCGAGGACATAGACAAAAACTACGTGACGATGCGGCTGACCGCCGGCGGGGATATTGCCATTCATAGGGACGACATTGTTGGAGACATCTTTGACAATCAGTCGCACCCGGATGATGGCAAGGTGATCGATGGCGTGTTGCGTCAGAGGATCTTTCCACCGGAGCAGGAGCTCAATGTCCCGTTCTTTGAACTGCGTTACCAACGCACTGAGGACATGAACTTCTTTGAAAAGGCGAGACGGTGTGGTCATACTCTTTGGGTGGACACAAGTGTCGAATGCGGTCACTTGAAGTGGGCGCAGGCGACAGGGAAGGAATACCGTGAAACTTCTGGCAATAGGCCCCGGCGCGGAGGAATTGGGGAAGTCCCTGTTTCCGGGCGCGAACGTGACGACGATGCCGACTGGCTCATTAAAGCCAGGTAAAAAGGATGGCCGAAAGTATGAGATGGTCTTTGCCCACAATGCCTTGCAAAGGGCCAGTAATTTTGCCGCGGTTGACATCCTGAAGTCCTGGTACCACGTCCTGAAACCGAACGGCGAACTGCATGTGTTTGTCCCCTCTATGGAGTGGGCAGCAAGGGAGATCCTGTCAGAGGATCCCTCGCCTCTCACACTGATCCAGTTGTATGGCACCCAACAGAATGAAGATAACTTCTGGCTGAGTGGCCACACCTTGCGCCGACTGCGGATCGACATGGAAGAAGCCGGTTTCACTGTTGAAGCCGCCAAGGTTGGATACTATGTGATGTCGGTGAACGGTAAGGACGAACGGGCCGAGGAGCACTACGTGCTCGGGAGGAAACCTGGTGCTTAAGAGATTTCACAACAAGCATGAGGGGGAGACCTGCGTGATCATGGGGAATGGCCCCAGTCTCAAAGATTGTCCGTTGGAGCTTTTGGATAAGTACATCACCTTTGGTGCGAACAAGGTGTATAAGCTGAAACGGCGGAATGGATCGGGCTTTGTGCCTAATTACTACACCGTGATTGACGAGCATATGATACACAATGTCACGTCTGTGATCACCCAACCCTTGTTTGATCCGGATGCCATGTTTATCCGTCGGCCGTATCCTGTTCCGGGCTCTTATCAGATCAACTGTGTTGTGCAGCCTGGATACTCCGTGAATATCAACAACGCGGTTGTGATGGGCGGAACCGTGACATATGGGCAGATTCAAATTGCTGATTACATGGGATTTGATATTGCCCTTCTAGTGGGTGTCGATCACGACTATGGCGATGCAATTCCCGCCTCGCCCGGTGCTGTTTTTGTTGCGGAGGGCGAGGATCAGGCACATTTCGATCCAGAGTATTTCACCCCTGGAGAGATCTATGCCGCGCCTGAACTGGAAGGATCCTTGCAGTTTTATCGGTTTGCAAGTGATGTCTGGAAGGCCAAGGATAAGAGGATCATTAACCTGACACCCGGCACGAAGGAAACCGCCTTTGAGAAAGGAACCTACGATGACTGGTTGGGATAGACCGTACTATCGGCCTACGTTTGAGTTGGGTGTTCCCTACAGCTTGGCCCTCAACAAGGCGCAGGAGATCGATCACGGAATAGTCGGTGGGTTTGGCGGATCCTATGAGGACAGTGCTTTGCTGGCCCAGGCTGCAGCACATAACGGGGACCACCTGGAGCTCGGGACCTTGTACGGTGCGACTGCGATCATGGTGGCCCTGACAAAGATGACCTTGGGATACAACGGGAAGGTGTACTGTGTCGACAACTTCTCTTATCGACCGGAGGGACCTGAGCCCTCTGCGGATCTGGTGATGGAGAATGCCAAAAAGTTTGGCGTCGAGAATTACATTGTGCTACTGGAGGGGGATACATATCCCCTTCCGCCGGACATTATCAACCGGCATTATGAGAGTGCGTACATCGATGCGGCACATGATTTCGATAGCTGTGTCACCGATTGGTATGGTGTAAAACTCCTGGCCGACCGCGTTGTATTTCATGACTATGATTTCCACCCAAGCCACATGGGCGTGGTTCAGGTAGTCGAGCTTGCTATAAAGGAGCCGGATTGGCGGCTTGTTCACCTATCACATCACTCTGCGATTTTGCAAAAGGTGTAATATACTGGAGGGAGAAATTGAAGCTGGAGTAAAGAGATGTCCTACTATGTGACGAATGCCCTGCAAGAATTTTACAAACGCATGGGTCAGCTAATGGTTGGCAAGGCAACCTCGGGATCCACGACGACTATTTATGACACGGCCAAGGATGGTGCTGGACGAGACAATAGCTGGAAAAACGGAAGTCTTTTTGTCATCGAGACGACCGACAACCTGGCACCGGAAGGGGAGATGGGCAGGATCTCTGCCTCTGCCTCTGCCACCTTCTCATTGACGGTGGACACTGCCCTCACGGCTGTGATTGGAGCCGGCGATACCTATGGCTTTACCGGCAGTGAGTATCCCTTATGGGATCTGGTCGAACATCTCAATTCCGCCCTTCTCAAGTATGGATACATCGATCTTACCGACATAACCACACTCACAAGTGAATCTAGCAAGTCCGTCTATGCTGCTTCGGCAGACTGGAAGCTGCCATATGGCCCCACTCGGGTGGACTGTGCTGGCCGAGACGATTCGGAGGATTATGGATGGGTTGAGCAAGTCGATTTCGAGTATGAGCCGGCTGGCCCTGGAACTGGCGGCAAGATCATCATTCCTAACTTCCCAACCTATTCCGGGATGCCTATCCGGGTTTGGTATCGAGGTCCTCACGGCAGGGTATCGGCCTACAACGATCCGATCGATGGTTCGATCGAGCCCGAGGTCCTCACTCAAATGCTAATCACCACCGCCCTGGACTGGAACAACACTCGGATCCGGGGAGGGGACAAGTATCTTATCCAACGGCAGAATAAGGCCGAGCAAGATAAGATCAACGCAGAGGCCGACAGTCCAAAGGTAGTTATGCCAATCCGGCCCAAGTTGTTCACTTTAGGCAAGGCAATACACCGAGAACCGGGGGATCGTAATCCGACATGACCGATGGAACTGAGGTTTATGTAAGGCCAGGAGATCCAAACAGTACGCACGATATGTCCGTCAGTGGTGGCGGGGAGAAATTCGGGATCAGGCTGACCGATGGTTGGCAGGGCCTACAACAGATCCCTGACCGTCAGACCACCAAGGTGGTCGATGAGGCGGGGACCCGTTTTGGTGATGGCGATCCCTCCAACGCACACATCGAGCAACGAGACTGGTCCGGCGGTCGTGCTGCTAAGTACCTGGTGGACGATAAGTCTAAGTTTTACGACAGCCAAAGCATGATCACATGGGTGTCCGGAAAGGCTCTGCCGTCTTACCAGTGGCACATCGCCCAGGGAGACCACCGGGACGATGCGCAGCACATGCCAGGGAATATGAACTGGCATGCCCTCCTCTCAACCAAGAGATACGTTGCTATGAACTTCCAGGCTACTGCGTCATGGAACGCAACGGCAATTCAGTTGTGGATCCGCCGCGTTGGTAATCCCGGCACACTTACGGCTGCACTCTACACCCACTCTGCGGGGGTGGGTACAGAGATGGAATCTGAGACGGTCACAAGTGAGACAATCACGGACGTTGTTTCCGTGTTTCACCAATTTGACTTTGCGTTACCTCAGTCTATTGTGAATGGAACTCAGTATTGGATCGTGGTTTATGGTGATTCGGTTGATACGATCGACAACCACTGGGAGATCGGCGTCAATGTGGCTACCAACGATTCTCAGTATTCCTCAAACGGATCCTCATGGAACGAGAATGCCGGGTTTACTCACTACTTCCGCCTGATCGATGACACAGATCCGATCAAGCAGCACTTTTTCATCGTGGCCAAACTGCTGCACATGGTTGACCAGCCGGGGTCGGGCGATAGCAACCTGTATAAATGGGACGAAACCAACGACGAGTGGGATGTTGTCACCGTTACGGGCGACACCCTGTCGAGCCCGGTAAAAAGTGTGGCGGTCTCGAATGATATTGCTCATATGGCCAGGGGGACCGGCGAGACGATCTGGACCTATGACTATTCTGGCCCGACTGGCCAGGATGACGCCACCGGCGGGAACACTGCCGATGTCCTGCTGGCCTCCTACTATGCCGGCAACGGGGACGATGAAGATCCCGGCCCAGTAATCTGGCGAGGCGAGAATGATAATTTTGTTGTGTCCTGGTCCTACACCAAGCCGTTCAATACAGACCTGGTTTTCAGTGACGACATTCAGCTCCCCAAGGGTTTTGACATTCTCTCAATGGCTGAGTACAACGGCTTTGTTCAGGTGCGCACAGAGAATAACATCTTCTCAGTGGTGGATGAACAACCGGAGAGACTGACGATCGGGATCGACACAATTTGGGAGACCGAGAGCTTCCTGCCCATGATCGCCCAGGATGAGTTTTTGTACTTTGCCTGGTCGCATAGTATCGAAAGATGGTACCAAGGGCAGATTAATGACATTGGACCCTGGCGAGACGAGGGCCTGCCAATCAATCGCAAGGGTTTTTGCTCTGCGATGGTTGCTGGAATTGGCGGTACCTTCTTTGCAATCAATGCCGGCGACGATGGCTATTCTTCAGTTTTATTCTGGAACAACCGAGGGTTTCATGAGGTGTTCCGTGCCTGGGCCACCGGTTTACAGATCTACAACTTGATTTGGCAACCGGTGGAGGGGGACCACCCTCGACTTTGGATTAGTATCGGTGCCGACCTCGTGTATCTTGAATTGCCGTTCGACGCAATCAATCCACTGCACGATCCAACGGTCAACTACATGCACGAAGGCGTTATTTGTACCTCTACGATTGACATGGGCCGACTGGGCCTGAAGAAAGCCTTTCGAGAGATCACCGCCATAACTCAAAATCTCACGGCCGGAATTGAGATCGCAGTCGATTATCAGATAGACGATGATGTCGGCACCGATAACTGGGTTTATATTGGCAAGTTTCTCGAATCAGAAGAAGATACCCTCCCGGTTGACGAGGGCAACCGTCGCAAGATCCGTTTCCGCCTGCGGTTCCGGACCAACAACTCAGATGTTCCGCCGATCATGGAGGCCCTGATCGTTGAAGGATTTGGGCGGATCCCGTTCAAGAGAAACTACAATCTGAACTTGACGGCTGGTAGCTACCAGGTGACATGGGTTGGACATCCTGATCACGACCCCAATACTTTTGTAGACTTCCTTATGGATGCCGCAGTGAACGCAGTCCTGTTCCGGGTGCGGAGTGCCTGGAAGCACCAGGACGATCTTTGGGTTACGATCGAGCCGGCGTCGGTCTTTCCGCAGTTTGTTAATCGGTTTACGGGCGAGTGGTCTGGTGATTTGCGTCTCACATTCAGAGAGGCCTAATGGCAAAAAAGGCTTTTCAGTACAAGATACAAAAGCCGATCCAGCACCAACGCCCGGAACGAGATTTCCAAAGGGCTGCGTCCGGCGAGGAGCTCACCGGATACGTGGACGGCAAAAAGGCTTCAGACATTGAGGAACGATGGTACCGTATGACGATCATGTTCATCCAACAAAACAGGCTGCTGGACTACCGGTTCCAGCCAAGCTACATCGCCGGGAGAAACATGCCCGGAGAGGTTCGCGTGGACTACGTTTGGGAGATCCCCCCTTCCCTACCGATATTTTTGGATGGGAACTTCGCGCACAAGTCAGCCGAGCAAATTCAAAGGGACAAGGATCAGCTAGACGCCCTAAACGAACACCTTTCTGGCATCGCACTGCCGGCGGTTCGGATCCCCGGAGATCTTCTCAAGAGGATGGATGATGTGATCATGATTGGCAACCGTGTATTAGCAGGAGAGACGGAATTTGCCTGAGATAAAAGCACTCTCCAAAAACTACGAGCTTCGTGCTTTCCCTCGATCCAAGACCATCGAGTATGCTGCTAAGGTCACGGGCCTGGGGCAACTGCTACAGGAGGACGGCTACGCATTAGAGGCCGAGAATGGCGATCTTCTTTGGATGGAGGGGACACTGGATCTAAGGTTGTCTTATGCCCTCCAGGCCGAGCCTCACATGAGGGAGCTGCATGCTTTCCGCCGGTTCGATCTTGCGCCGGCCTGGGAGACGGTCGAGGGTTATTTCCTGCTGGAGTTTTCGTGGGACAACGATGCGTACTTTGAGGGCGGCGACACCTCTGAGTTTGATAGTGAGACGGATGCTGACGGGGATCTAAATGCGGCTGCGGCTGCGGCCTACGATGGATCCTACGGGATCGAGATCACATTCGATGACCTCAACGAGGCAACCGGCCGTCTAAATGCTGCGGCGATTGACCAAACCAATGGAGTTATTTCGTTTTATCTTGACTTAAACGACTGGAGCCAGGGTGCCAGTGGGGGAACGAACATTGTTGGTGCAGAGGACGGCGCGGGGACCATGACCGTAGCAATTCAGGTCTCCTTTGACAACAAGATTGCGATTTTTCTTTACGATGACAGTCCCGCGTGGATCGCCTCCAACTGGTACCAACTCACGGCCGGGTATCACCATATTCGAGCCGAGTTTCGTATGTCCACTGCGGCCGGATCCAACAACGGGGAGGCCTACCTGTACGTTGACGGCGTTCTCCGATGCACGTTAACTGGCGTCGATAACGATACAATGGATTGGGATTGGATGGAGTTTGGGATGCACACCAGTACCGCAGCCTCTCAGTCTGGATCTTATTACATGGACACAATCAAGGTTGGCGATTGGTCCGATGCCGAACTTACGCAGGAAGATACTGGTAGTTTGGTATATACTGATATTCGAGGTAACTAACTATGGCAGAGGATAAGAAAATTACGGAGCTCACGGAGCTCTCCACCGTACTTGAACAAGGGGACTTGATCGCGGTGGTGGACGATCCGTTGGGCTCACCCGAGACCAAGAAGATGAAGAAACGCAACTTCCAAACTCGGTATATCTCCGTTGAGCCTTTCAATATGGCCGATGCGGAAAATCATGCCACTGGTGATGGCAAGGCGTACTTGCCGCCCATTCCTCCTGACCTGAACGGCCTGGACCTAGTGTACTGTCATGCCGAGTGCGAGAATGCCGGCACGACCAACAAGCTGGAGGTGCAGATCCACAACGAGACCCAGGCAGTCGACATGCTGACTACCACTCTGCAGATCGACAGTGCTGAGACCGGGTCTGATACTGCTGCGACGTCCTATGCTATTGACACCGCAAACGATGATGTCACGACCTACGACAAGCTCCGGATCGACATCGATGCCATTCACGACACGCCTGCACAGGGGTTAATCATCACTTTGGGATTTGGATAATGACCAAACTGAGTGTTACGCAAAAGCAGTGGAACGGGGCCTTCAGCACTGGAAGCTCCGGTTGTGTTGCAATAACCATAGCCTCGACCATGAACTATGGCGCGTTGGTCGTCTTAACGTCCTCGGCAGGCAGTGTCTCTGATCTGGCCCTGACACTTGCTTCTTCGGGTTGCGGGATCACGAAGTATCATGGCGGAGCCGTTGGGGCAGGCGGCAGATACGTTGCTTTGCATATTCACATAGCTCCTCCTGCTGGTGCCACAACCATCGACTATACGTCCGGGACCAGTGTTGAACACTGGTTTGCTATGTATCAACTTGAGGGCGTGGACTATCGCAATCCTTACGGCACGGCCGGGGGTTTGGCTGTACCTACCCAGGAAAGTGACGGAAGTGATCGAGAGTTTTTCATCGCCTATTTGTTCTCTGAAATCGCCAGGGCCATGCAGATGGCCTCTATCCACCAATGGCCGAATCAATATGGCGGCTGCTGCTCAGGCGGTTGCGAACATCTTTGGGATCTTGGTCCTGGAATTGCGTCCTGCATGAATGCGGGTTGTGCTCACTGGTCATATACGCACTGCGGCACCGGAAGTATTGAGGGCGTCAGGACTTATGGGATCCGGGCCATGACAACCAAGCCTGGCGGAACAAAGTTTTTCTTCTTTGAAAATGTGAGAAAACTTGAAAATATTTTCAAGTGGCCCGATATAAACAAGTCGGGCGATGTGTGGTATCCCGAGCCTCAGATAATGGTTCCTGTAGAAAAACCTAGTGCAAGGAGGGCGTTTTATGAAGATCGCCTTAGTCGGTCTTGCCAGGACCTCGCGACACTTAGTGCCGTGGGATGATCCTGACTGGGAGATCTGGTCACTAAATGAAAGTTATTACATTCGCCCGGAACTGGGCGAGGAGCCTTGGTTGCATCGATGGGATCGATGGTTTCAGATGCACCCGTGTTTTGATTACATGAGGGCGATGAACAACAATGACCCCGAGCACCCTCAATGGTTGAAGAACGAGGGCGGGGACCGTCGCCGCACTGACTTTCCGATCTACCAGCTTGAGTACGACGAAAGGATCCCCGGCAGCACGGTATATCCCTTCTGGCAGATCCTCCAAAAGTACGGTCGAAACGCCGAAAGTTTAAGGCTGTATCGATCGACATTTGATTACATGCTGGCCCTGGCGATCGACATGGACCCGGAGGAAATCATGGTCCGGGGTTTCGAGATGAATCCGTGGGGTCACTGGGCCTTTCAACGGGAGAGTGCGCACCTTTGGATGGGCGTTGCGATGGGAAGGGGGATTTATGTTGACATCCCCGACGGGTCCACTATGATCACCAAGGCACCTCTGTACGGATACGACCAGTTGCCTGGTTACAATCCCGTTCACGCCAAGATGGCATTCGATAGCTTGCGCAACGATGTCAATCGTCTGCAGTTGGAGCACTCGTCTGTGGTTTTGGAACGTGATAATTTGTATAAGAAATTAGCCTCGGCCAACGGCAACGATCTTGAAACGAAACGGCTTGAGGTGGAGATGGGGGACCTTATACTACGAGAGAGAGACATTGACGGCCAATTAAATGCTGCGTCCGGGGCGATGGCCTTCGCAGAGAGGGTGATGCAAGAATTACAAGGGATGCCCGTAGAGGACGTTTTCAGGATGGGTTATTCGGTGATCAATCAACCACCTCAGATGATGGAGGTTCCCAACCCGACCAGAATATCTACGGGCGAGAGGGTGTTAGATGACAGTAGCAAAGAATGATCCGTGGGTTAAAGGCAGTCCGTATGATCAGGTAGAAGGGGATGACGTTGCCATTCCGTACACGATTGTGTTCGAGGACGTGAGTGTTGTCACGGTCAATTCAATCAAGGTTTTCAAGGATGGAAACAACGTCACCGATACGGTCATGCCGGCGGGGTCTCACGCGGTTTCGGGCAATCGCCTGACCATGAAACCACTCACGGCCCTGGTGTATCCAGGATCCTATATTATCAAGATGGCGGTCGACGTTGACGGCATCGATGACGCATGGAAGCTGGAGGTCCGGGCAATCAGTGAGAGTGAGGAACAGTGAGTGAGACTGTTCAGGGTGGCCGGCAGCTAGATCGTCAGCAGAAGATCGGTCGGTTTAAGGGAAAGATTGCACCCAGGGATGGATGGCACGAGGTGGGCGCAACTGGTGAGCCTGCGTTTCAAAACTCCTGGGAGAACTACGGCACAGATTATCACGGTGCCGCATTTATCAAGGACGCCGCCGGGGTGGTTCACCTTCGAGGGCTTATCAGATATGGAACCATTAGTACAACGTTGCCAGTTTTCACCCTGCCCACCGGCTTTCGCCCTGAGAAAACGATGGTTTTCATCGTGAGATCTAACGCCAGCCAGGGGGAGTGTAGGATAGAGCCGGATGGCGATGTGCTGCCCTACGCAGGTAGTAATGCTTGGTTCAGCCTGGAGGGAATTTCTTTCTATTTAGGAGACTTTAAATGACTATTAGTGACAAAAACATTCAGGAGAAGTGGACTGCCACCAACGGGCCGGCCAGTGTGGAGGCTACCTTTTTCTACCGAGAGACCGATGAGGTCTCCAGTGAACACCGGATCCAGTTTGGTGGATCTATCACCGTGGATCCTTCCGGGGCAATTACGAGTGCCGTGCTGACAGCAGCACGGGATGCCCTGGCGGAAGTTTTACTCGGGCTGCAGGCCAAGTACGGGGACACCCCACCACCACCATAGGAGGTAAGATGAAGATCGTCCGGGACTTCTCTCATTGGAACGTCATAGATTACTACGAAAAGGTCAGGGACAGTGCTGACGCATTTATTATCAAGGCATATGACATTGAGTTTAATAATGCCGAATGCGAGGATCCTGCGCACGATGATCATTATTTCAATCTGAGGCCCAAGCCGGTCGCAGAGTATCTCTATTTTGATCCAAGTGCGAACGCCCGGACCCAGGTGCAGGGATACATGAACGTATCCTACCGGGGCTTCCTGGATGCCCTCGACGTGGAGGAGACGGAGGGCATCGACCACAACACCGTCACCAGCCGGGTGATTGCTTGTGGAGAAAACTTCATTCTTGAGGCAGGCCGCAAGGCTTGGTTGTACTCGAACCTCAATTTTCTTGATAATATACTGCTTGAACCGAGTCGGATCCTTACGTTGTTTGCCGGGATCTGGTTGGCATGGCCGGTGTCGAATGCCACTGCGCCTCGATTGCCAAAGCACTATCCGCCGGAGTTCACAAAGCTCTGGCAGAGATCCTGGACAACCTATATACCTGGTGTGAATGGGCCTACTGACGAGTCGGTGTGGCTTGGAACAGATGCAGAATTTGATCAGCTAGTTATGATGCCGCCAATCCCGCCACCGCCGCCTGACGTGCTAGAGCCTAGAGTTGCGGCATTAGAAGAACAGATGTCAGACGTGCTACACTGGGCGGAGAACCTTGCACTGGAGTGATGTATGACCGACGAGGACAAGCTCACATACACAGAGGTCGTGCTGCGATTCACGAAGGATCTACACAACATGGATAGTGGCATTAACGTCAAGCTGGACGACATTAAGGATGATGCCGCCAAAACCCGTGAACGGGTGGGTCGCATGGAGGCCAAGCTGGATGCCGTGTGCGAAACCACTAACCGTCACGAAAAGTCCATTGAGGGACTGAAAGGAAGGGAGAGGAATATCACGATCATTTCCACGACGATCGCAACTGTAGTATCATCCGTTGCGGCTATTTTTGGCCCACAGAACAATTAAGGAGTAATAAGAGATGAATCTCGCAGTAGCTATGCCCGGAGAACTAGAGGCCTTGTTGGTTGTAGGTCTCACCGCACTGTTCACCTTTTTGGTGACGCAAGGGCTAAAGGCCCTGAGCAATTTGCTCAACAAGGACTTCAGTGGTTGGGCGTCAGCCATCGTGGCGGTCTTTGTCGGATCGTCCATGTTCTTCCTGAAAAGTTGGCTTGCGTTAATTCCGCCCGAGTATGACGAGGTTGTGGCGGGAGTTTATGCCCTATTGCTGGCGATCCTGTCGGCATTTGGTTATCACTATACGCGCAAAAATCCTTAAGAGCACCTTGAGGCGCGATTGTATAGAGGTAGGGATTACTACAAGCACTACCATGTGATCTTCAATGACACACATGGTGGTTGTAAAGTGGGAATGATGCCACTCGATCTCGTCCTTGAGGATGAGATGGGGGACCTCTGGCATCCAGAACCTACCGAAAGCCAAAGGCTGATTGACGAAGTTTACAAACAGGGTATCCAATTCACGATGGAGCTCGCGAACGGATACCCTGTTTACGTTCATCATGTCGGTGACATCACCCACGGCACCAAGCACCCGGACAGTGAGCTGGTCTCCACCCGGATGTCTGATCATGTGTTGATCGGGGAGGGCAACATGATACCGTGGCTGGAGCACGACAATGTGAAATACCTGGGGCTCTACACTGGCACCGGTTCCCATGAGTTTGGCCAGGGATCCAGCACGATTGTTGTGGCCAACATGCTGCGCAGGGATGCCAGGTGGAAAGACAAGGACATCCGAACGGTCAGTCATGCCCTGGTAAAGAAGGGGGGGCTATATTTCGACATGGCGCATCATGGACCTGGGCCTGGGATCCGCAAGTGGCTGAAGGGGAATGTGCTGCGCCTGTACGTCAAGGACATTCAGATGAGGGCCGTTGCCCAGGGAGCTGTGGTTCCGGACGTTATAACCCGAGCACACTTTCATCGATATGTTCCCGAGACGGTTGTATATCGGGCCAATGGAAAGACGTACACCACCTATGCCTTTATTGTCCCGAGTTTTTCGTTCATCACGGATTATTCCCGGAAGGTTGCCAAGTCACCCTCTCACGTTACACTAGGCTTTATAGTCATTGAGGTGATACGGGGCGTTATCACGCGTGTGTTTGACGAACCGCCACTAATTCAGACGTTCGACCTACGCAAGGAGATAGACTTAGATGCTGACAGAGAGCCGCAAGAACAGGATATTGGACGAGGTGATGGAAACGGCGGGAATGAAGAAGAAGCCGGTTCCTGATGATGCGTTTACTGCCCTGGAGTTTGCAAAGAGGACAAATACCTCTTATAGTTGGGCGTCTCAGAGGTTGAGGGAGATGTATCGTGATGGAAAACTTGACCGAGAGTTTATGGACAACCGATACTATTACTGGCCTGCAGACATGCCGGCTGAAGAAGTTGGCCCGTGAGATGGGGTGGCCGCGGTGCGGATCCTCACTGCACTGGCACCATTTCTGGAATACGAAGGGTGCCTCCGGCCGGGTGGCCAAGGCTGTTACTCACGTTGTTGAGGAATTGTATCCCCACATATTTCTTTGGCAGGTTTGCGATGTTCACAATGTCGACCGTTACGCCGATACCGAATCTGCGCGCAGGTCTTTTATGCGCCAAGCACTGAAGATCCACCCGATCGAGCACCTCCGGGAGGCTTTCACCGAACTGCAGAATTGCTACATCGCAAACTACAAGCCGGTCCCCCACCAACTTCGCCTGGAACGGTATCTCTAATCTAACGTTAATGTAAAAGCAAGCACCGCAAGTGGTATAATCGCCGCAAGGAGGTGGCGTGTATAAATACTGCCCCGCATGCGGAAAGTTGACCAAGCACAAGAAGGCAAAGAGGGAGTGGCACTGCACATTTTGTGGTGCCTCTCATTTCTATAAGCAGCCCTTCAAATCCAAGATTAGGAGGAACCATGTCAGAGGAAGAACTGCTTTTGACGATGAGCACGGGAACGGGACGTAAAGTATCCGACAGGGATTTTGGATCCTTTGACAAGTCGTATCACATGACTTACCGCGTTCCAATGAAAAGTCTCAAGCAGGAGGACTTTGCCGAGTTTGATGAATTGCTCGACAAAGTAGACGATTGGCTTGAGGACAGAATACAGCACAGGATGCTCGAATGGATGGAAAAGGACATCCTAGTCCAGGAAACGGACAAAACCCCGGAGAATGGCTCTAAAGGCACGTTTGACGTGCCTGAGAGTGGTCAGGCACCCCTAGAAGATGCCGTTCGTATGGAAGTTACCGAATTGCGGGTAAAGAACCATCCTGACAAGGATATGAAGATTGTCTTTGCGTTGGGCCTTGGACCAACCAGCACGGCATACAAGGGTAAGTGGAATACACATGGCGTGGTTGCCTATCCCGAGACATACCTAAGCTTTTTCGATCCCGAGAAATACGGCCTGGGAGACCACGCACCGGGCGCAAGGCTCTATGCTGATGTGTATCTGAAGGAGGATGGAAAAACCCCGGATAAGATCAAACAATTTGTCAACTCAAAGAATGAGGCTTATCCACTGGTTGAGACCGAGGAGGGTTAACGTGCCAAAGCAAAAAAGCCTATATCCAGCACGGACATCCCGCACGTTGAGGGACAGCATTTACACTCCTGCTCGTTGCGAATATCCCCACAATGTGTTGATTAAGGCGTTCTACAAACTTCCCAACTTTGATCAAATGGTGATCGATGACAACGTGACAAGGCTTAGTAACAGGATAAAGGGCATGGGTCCTAAGCAGTCTCTCGAATTGCTTGCATGCCTGGGAGAATTTTTGAATGGCGGAGACCGCCGCCCAAGACGGTCCGAATTGGACAGACAGGATATTGAATTATGACTGAGCCGACATTTGGAGAGCCGCCGAACCAGACATACGTTACCCAAGTCCCGCAACCGAGGTTTGATTTTAAGGTTGCACTCACCACCCGCGGCTGGTCCTGGGAGGTCGAGGTAAAGGATGTCCGGAGCAAGGAAGAGGCAGAAGGCCTGCTGGCAATCGCCACTGCGTGTGTTACGCAGGAGATGGACAAGCACGTAGAAACCCCCTCTTGACAAATCCGGAGTAAGCACTATAATGACCTCATGGGACGGAGATACGAGAGACACCCCACAATTTATGGAACCTTCCGAGCAGGCGGTCGGGGAAGATATGGGTGTTTCCCACTTCCGTCCCAAACCGGCCATCTGCTCCGAGGGTTCCATTTTTCTTTCTGCTGGTGCGAGACAGCCTAACAAGATCGCACGGCAGAAAGGGACTGCCGTATCAAACCCCTACTCATCGAAACTACAGACACCCAGGATCCTGGCTGAGGGTTCCTTGATGAGCACCGGGAAACCGGTGAGCAAATGCCAGGAAGGATCCTCGTCATACGCAATACTCAGTGACGGAGAAGCAGATCCTCCCCTCCCGACAGGGGAGGATTCTGTCTCCTGCAAGCCTAGCTCAAGAGAAGCCGGAGAAACCCAAAATGCCCTTTGACGAATATCACGGTTACGCATGTCCAAAATGCAAGAAAAAGAAATGTGTAATCATCACCAATATCCTCGATGATCATTGGATCATTCACTGCGAGAAATGTAAACTTAAGGTCGCGGTTCACGTTTCCGAATTAATGCCTTTAAGTATCCACGACAGTCCCGTTGAATTTATGATCAACAAGTTTGAGGAGGCTGCTAATGGCTGAATTTTGTGTTGCCTGTTTAGGTGTCGTCCGGGCAGTTGTTGGCACGGTTCAGGGAGCTCTTCTTTTAGGAGCCTGTGTGTCCGTCCTGGTGGTCGATGATCACTTGTTTTTTGGCACGATCGCCTGGTTTGTAGCTTTGTGTGCCGTTCAAGCCGCCCTGGCCATCGCCGCGATGATCATTATCAAGATCGGAGGACTAGAGTGATAAAGCCCGATAATTTTGTCGTTGTCTACATGGGAAATCCAACTGTTGAGAAACCGGTCACTCATATGTACTCTCGCAGTATATATACAGTGGTCATGGAAGATGGAACGGTAGAGCTTCCGGAAATTAGGCCCGACCGTTCGGGCAAGCACCTGGTTGTGTTCGAGGTCAAAGGCAAGAGGTATCACTTTGTCCTGGATGTGCTGCCGATCCTCAAATTGAATCTGTATGCAGGAAAGGAGGATGAAAAAAAGTTAGTCGGTCCTAAACCCTTAGTAAGGAGAAGGAAAATGAAGAAGGTCTATATTGGCCTTGGTCTCGGATTGATATTGCTGGCGGTGGTGGCCCTTGCGACCTATGCCAACAGTGTGAACCGCAGTCCGGACGCAACTTTTCCTCACAGTCCCGAGCTCAACCACACGGACTACTGGGGAGAGAACTGTCGGAAATACGAAAGTGGTTTCGACGGGGATGTTGGCCACATGCCGGCCGGCTACACCCTGCTGGTTTTGAAGGCAGGGCGCAGCCATTTTGTCTGGTATAACCCCGCCGCAGGGGACTATGGAACGCCAACATACCAGGACATCTCACACTCGATCGTATGCCGTGGGGAAGTAGATCCCCCAGGCGAGTGGTGCGGAAGATGCTCCAATGTGTTCGACGGTTGGGTGACGTGGTTCGACCCGGATGGTGGTTGTGACGATAACTGGTACAACCAACGAACCGAGTATCCAGGGGATCCCCGGTGCTACGAGGAATGCTCCAAGACAACTGGGTGGATCCTGGTGGATGAAAAAGAAGTCACCAAACCCAACGGAAACGTCATCCTTAAGTACTTCTACGAAAAGTATGACAAGTACAACTCGGAGGCAGTCTGTGACACGATGGTTGCGATCGATCGGATCCCATATGAGGTCTGTTCGGGAGAGACTTTCACTGTTTATGGTGACTGGTCTGAGTGGTTCTATAAGGATGGCAAAGAGCACCGGACCCGTACAGTTACGGTCTACGATGCTGTTCGGGAGGAGATCTGCAACCAATATGTCGAAACCGACAGTCGGTGCAAGGATCTATTCCGGATGTGGCTGCTATGGGACGCCAACGGCCGGGAGTGCTATATTATCTCTGGCACACACCCATCCGTTGAACGCCAACAGACACTCTGTTTCCCATGCTCCGGGATCCCGTTCACTTCGGTGAAATCCTGGAGTGGCATGGTGGACAGTTGCGATAACTGGGAGCTTGACAAGTATCGCGGCTTTGAACGACTTTACGGCGAGGATCTGCTGAACGTCTGGAAGAAACACAAGGGCGAGGTTCCGCGTTGCAACGTCGAATGTGAGTAGTCCTTTGGGGGAGGAGTTGCCCCTCCCCCTTCGGAAGGAGGCAACAATGTGTGGAGGATTGGGATTTCTGATCGGCACGATCATATTCTTTAGCTGGTATCGCAGTGATGTCACCTGGAAGAAGATCGTTGCCTATATCTGCGGAGTGTGGATGACCGTCTCTGCAGCATACCTGGCCCTGCTTTTCCTGGCCTACGCATAACTATCGGGGGCGAATGGATACGACTTGGCTCTGGCGATTAGGTTCGTCCCGAAAAAGCCAAGTACGAGGGTTCGATTCCCTCCGCCTCCATTCCACCCTCGGGGCGAGAGGTAGAGGGTGAGACTGATTGAAGAAAGGAACCCCAAACTGCTCTACGTGAAGCCGTGGCATTGGTTGGCGGTGGAGTGTGGAGCAGGTCGTAATGAGCGGCGACCCTTACTGCAATCCGTCAGAGCAGGATCCAAAGGCAGATAGACCCTCTCGCCCTATACAAAGGTGAAAGACGATGGCACATAAACACGAGTGGATGGCGATTGTCAACAAGGACGGATGGAGGCGGGTGGTCTGCACCTGCGGTGCGCACATGCGAGTGGCAGAGATAGAAGATCGCCTCAATGACTACGAACAACTCGAAGCCGAGGTAGAGCGGTTGAGGGGATGGATCAGGTGGATTTTACACCTACATCACGACATCAGCAAAGATGGGACGCCCGTTACTGATGCGGAGTGGAGGGCGTGCCTAGAAGAGGGCAAACGGATTGATGCCCTTCAGGAGAGTGAACAGGAGCAGGATGATGAGTGAGCCACAAAGAACTGGCCCTGAATGGCTTAGGTTTGAAGCATGGCGACTTGATTTGCACAAGGGCACAATGGCCCAAGAAACAATGGCCGATAAACTGAGGAAGTATGCAGACGCATGGGAGGAGCAAGTCACCCAACTCGAAGCCGAGGTTGAGGATGCCCTTCAGGCTCTCCGGGATGCGATTGTGAAGGGAGAATGAGTGATACATAAACATCATTTTGTTCTGGCATGGAAGAGGAATAACATCCCATTTTGGCGGTGTATTGATTGCGATACTCAGTTTGGCGTGAATGCTATTGCATACCGCCTCAATAAATACGAACAACTCAAAGCCGAGGTTGAGCGGTTGAGGGGGTGGCGGGAGACTGTCAACGCAGGACACCCTATCGACAGATGGGATAACATTGTTGACTGTTATCTCTCGGACCGGAGGCGAGCGCAGACTTTGACCGACCAAGGCAAGGGCCTGTCAGGAGCAAATGAGGCGTTTGTTGTTTGCTGGGATTTGCTTGCTGATATTTATGATGCCCTTCAGGAGAGTGAGTGATGAAACTAAGTGATGACGCCAGAAAAGCCATCCATGATTGGCGATGGGGTCCGTACATAGATGATCCCATTGAAAGGCAAGAGGCTGTCGATGCCATGATAAGAGTAGTAATGGATGCTTTCGAACAACTCGAAGCCGAGGTAGAAGGATGCCGCAAACTAGCACACGAATACATTACTGCCTACGAGAAGTTTGCCTTTGAGAACGGCATAGCTGAACTCAAAGCCGAGATTGAGCGGTTGAGAGAGTGAGTAATTCACTATAGATTGTGCAAAAGTATAGTGAGTTTGTCACACAGGAGAGTGAA